>Ga0123352_10010622_pt1 | contig 14457 bp, 10 predicted proteins | sample TergutLab28metaG_FD_89700 | JGI IMG/M metagenome (GOLD analysis project Ga0123352, IMG submission 89700) | Labiotermes labralis P1 segment gut microbial communities from Petit-Saut dam, French Guiana - Lab288 P1 | ecosystem: Host-associated > Arthropoda: Insects > Digestive system > Gut ... | reverse complement strand
TTTGACCCCCCCCCCCCCCATTTATTCCAACTTTCTAAATTTTGGCTGCTTCCAGGAGTCAAAAATTTCTTCCCACACATAAATTTAAATATAAATATAATTTAAATATAAATGTCATCTAATTACAACATAACGTCACGTGAGTATGAAGAAACGAAATCTGTCAGTTACTAAATTTAAGTAACATTCTTTCGTGTGAATGAACGATTTTTACATCATTAAAGCTCTGGGTGGGCAACAACAAAGACTGTGAAGACTGTAGAATAAAATGGTATGAGGGTTCAGGATACGAAAATCCGAACGCGCCTCAGTGTTACGTCACAGTATGTTACCGTCTGTTACGTTCACTAATGTGTAGTAACAGGAAGCACGTTTAACGTTTCGTGCAATAAAATCCTAACAAACTGTGGCCACGAATATCGCCACACTGGTTCAGTATTTTGTAAAATAAAATACATAGAAATAATCACAGCACAAGCAGAAGAGGAATGTTTGTATGACGCGTCGTTGTATAATTGCCAGGCGGTGAAGGTGCAGGTTCCAGGGACGTAGAGCGAAGGTTGCACTCGATAAGCGCTTGAAGAGTGGGAGCTCTGGAATGCAGCCAGTCTTTGAAATATTGCAATCGAGCGTTGGTTATCTGATGATGTGTGCCTGTGCCCAGGGTAGACATATTCATCCAGCAGCCTCCTACTATAAGTCTAACGTTATGACCAAATTGTCGGTGCAGCATTGTAACCTGTCGTTTTTATAAAGAATTGTGGTAGATCTTTATCACGTAGTTGAAATATGACCACGGTTGAATCCGTTAGTTTGAAAAAGACGTAATTCCATTGGTTGACAGGCATATAAGTTCTCCATTTCAACTAACCACACAGTTAATCGGATGTTCTATGTGCTATCCTGTTTGATCGACATGCTAACGTGTGAAACTTCGCATGCTGTAAAACTGTTAAGTAGAAATACGAGTGCACTTGTAAAAATGTTACACTCTTAGTGAGCAAATCGGAAGTATTTTTCTGGAGTAATCTCGCAGATTTAAGAAACGTTCGCTTTTGATTCGTTGTTTGTACAAGTGTGTCCCTTCGCCGAACAGGATGTTGGTCTGTAATTTAGACTCTAGAAATAAAACAAAGTTTATTTTCATGTCTGATCAACAGAATGAAGCATAAGTCGTTTGAAAGAGTGGACAAGTTCAGATGTTTGGGAACGACACTTACAAATGGGAATTGCATGCACGAAGGAAATTAGGAGGAGCTTAAATTCGGGGAAACCTGTGACCGCTCAGGCCAGACTCTGTTGTCTTCACGTTTAGAGATTAAAATGTTTAGAACTTTGATTTTGTCTGTTGTTTTATATGGGTGCAAAACTTGGCGTTTGACGTTAACGGAAGAACACAGACTGATGATGTTCGAGAATAGGGTGCTGAGGAAGATATTTGGGTCTAAGAGGGAAGAGGTAACAGCAGAGTGGAGGAAACTGTACAGTGAGGAGCTTCGGGATTTGTATTTCGTAATATTCGGATTTTCACATAAAGGACGGTGGGATGGGTGAGGCTTGCAGGACGCATGTGGGAGAATGGAGAATAGAAATGCAGCCACACTTTTGGTACATAAATCTGTAAGAGGTCACATTGCAATCCTCTGAGCATATGAGAAGATAATATTAAAATTTATCTTACAGAGGTGCGGTTATATGGCATAGGTTCGATTAATCTGGTTGTGACAAGTGACATACGCCGGATATTTGTCTACATGGTTCTGGATCTTCGGATCCCATAAAATTCGGGGAATTTTTTCGATTGGCTGAAGCATTGTTGACTTCTCAAAAAGGACAGTGTTCCGTGGCGATAGTTAGATCTTTGTGGCCTTGCGTCGTTATCACCTTTGCATAGATCTATCTTAACCAGAAAAGGAACTCAGCAGTTATAGTTTCAGTTCAGTGACAGCGCCAAGTTTACGGTCAGCCTACTGAATTTCTTGGTGCGACACGATAATGGAGTCATCACGTATTAACACCAACTGTGGAATACATTCGAATTTCATGATGAATTTAGAGCGCTGTATCAAGAAACTGGAAGGATTTATTCTCTCTGTTCCAGCTTGAGAGTTGGTTAACTCTTTTTTTTTAAACCTGATAGTCACTTTCTGAATTTTGTTAGTCGTTTGGAAGACGCTCTTTAATTGAAGTGCTATACAAAGCAGCACAGAAGTAAATCTTTCGAGGTCTATTTTTTTTATTTCGGAACATAACAGTAGTGTAAATATCCTGTAGGGGCAGAAGAACCCTTCCAATATTATAAGTCCTTTTAAAAATCTTATTTAACGAACTTTATATGTACCATATCCGTGCATGAAGAAATATTTACAATTGTGCAGTAAACCAACAAATTCGCATTGGTAATATATATGATAATATGTGATAAACCATATTTTATCAGCGTGCGTTTGTTGGTTTACTGCATAAGTGTAAATCTTATTCAGTGTTTCATTCTGCTCCTATCCAAATCCCTTCTTATAGATTTTGGTTGTACGAATTCAGTCTCAATTGAAACGCTAATACTTATGCAAAGACAGGACGAGCTCCATGACACGTTAATGCAGTCAAGTCTGTAGACAGAAACCCACACCTCCGATATGTGTTCACTGTTTAGTGTAACCTTTAAAAACAAAAACTGCTATAATGTGCAGTCGGTACGTTCTGTAGACATGCTTCTGGCAACAACGATAATTTCTGTATAGAGCATTAGCCGGTTGGTCAGTATAATGAACACAAACTGTGCTATCCGTAAGGTAAGACTGGATGTTTATGTGTTCGGAGGATTAAACGCTGTAACTGTGCTGTGCGCCATACAGGCGTTCAGCGATGGATTTATTGTCTGGTATTCGTCCAGAACTTGTTTTATGTCGCTCACCTGCAGTACGAGTATGTTGTATTGCACAGAGACACCCACTGCCCCGTTATATGGACAGCATAACTCATAAAGTGGCAGTAAATATTCGAGGCCAGTATCCGCCGTACCTCTCATTTCCTCATTTAGTGGCACAACCTTCATGTCGCGTGCATAAATATCCCGCAGGTTCAAAGGTTATTACGGGAACCCAGGTACAGGGTGTATTTGTTTTGAAAAATTACAGCACCTGTTTCGTAAAACTGAGTTCCTAAAAACATGATCCATAAACAACATGCAGGTGCGCGAGGGTGTTGTAGCGGGGAGTGCTGCTTGAAAGAACGAACATTGAATTGTTTTACACTTTGAAACGTGATATTAATTGTGATATTAGAACAATTGCTGTTGTGAGTGTAAAACTTGGTCTCTCACATGAAGAAGACGGACAAATGGTGTTCATGAATGGGGTACTGAGGAGGGTATTAGGACTAGGAAGTACGAAGTAACAGGGGAGAGGAGGAACTGAGTGAGACGAATTAATCTTTAGGAAACATGATGCGGATGGGATGGCGTGGACGGGATTCATCCGGCTTATCACAGGGACAAGTAACGGCCTCTGTGAACACGGTAATGGACCTTGGACGTTCCATAAAACACGTGGGGGAAGGGGGGGGGGGGGAGGGTGTCCGCCGGGGTTATCAAAGGGAAAAGAAACGCCCTTGGGGAAAGGGGGAAGGGGTGTGGGGCTTACAAAAAAACGGGGGGGGGGGGGGGGGGGGGGGGCATGTCGAGCAGCTGAAGCCACAGGCTTCTCAAGGACCCTGCTGCATTGCCTTGGTAAGGTAGTTAATAATCGCTGTTTATTTGTAGGATCAGATGGAAACCATAAATAAATTTTGTGGGCGAGTTGCAGACGTTTTCAATGTCGGAAGCAGGTTGTACGTATGCTGTCTACTGTGCTGAATGCTGCAGGGTATTGCGTAATGCTGCTAGCTATTTGAAACGCTTAAATTGTACTCACTGGATTGTGTGATAACGCCGCAGTGAGAACACATACGCTACTCTGCAGCTGAAATTTGTTTCAGTTAAATATTTGTCATATAACTGAAGGTAACCCTGGCGGAACGATTGGAGATTTATCCCCTAATCCTTGTGACTGTAGTGCTCCATGAACCTTAAGAGGAAGTTATTATAAATAAGGGACCGGTGTAGCTCAGTCATTATAGAGAGTATGCCACGTGCTGGATAATTGGGGTTCACGTGGCTGGACGGACACAGGTTTTTCTGTTCCTCAGAGCTTCCAGACCGGCTCTGGAGCTCTTTCAGCCGCGTGTGCAACGAGTACCGGAATTCTTAGCAGGGGCAAAGCGGCCTGGACGTGAAACTGACCACTCGAATGCATCCAGTGTCGATGTTAAGAATGTACACTGTACTGCCACTGTTCTGTTCGTCTGCACTGCATGGCGTACAATTAAGGACAAGGACAAGTAAATAGTTTTCCTTCTTACCTTAATGTGACTAATTTATTCGCGTTGTGTGACGTTTAGGTTACTGCAGATAGAATATTATGTAGAATGACATGATATTGTATAAATCGAACGGTGTGTGCGTCTGCTCTTACTGTGTGCTCTGTTTACGCTGCACGTAAGGAAGCAAGTGACCGAGAAAGAAAGTTGTGGTGTCTTGTTCTCACGTTATTATGTTCAGTAGTACCTGCATGTTTCTTGTCCCCTGTTCTGTGCGTCCTGTTATTATAGTTGGTGTGTAACACTTTTCTTAATAATCTTATGTCTGTAAAAACTGTTTAGATTCAGGTACAGAGCATACGAGCCCTCACGGTCTTATACTCCATCCGTCCATCCGTCCTGGTAGGCAGTAAACATCATCGGGGCAACCACGACAAGGGAATCACGTTCAGAAAACGAGAAACAAAAGACAGCAGCTGAACGGACGAGATGCCAGCAAACCCTGGACCGTGACGCACTATTTCCGCCCATAATTTTGGCGCGCGAAAACTGGTTTGTCCACGTAATGACGGCCAAGAAAGTAATAACTTGAAGCAAACGTCCGGTCACCTCGTCTTCAAAGATCACGGTAATGGCTGCTGATACTGACGCTGTGCCCAGGCGTCGCACACTGAATTCACGCCACATGACGGCGTGCTGATGACTGTTATTAACAAGACAGGCCACTGGGTACGTATAACGTAACACTGAGGCGCGTTCGCATAACATCGTTGCCGTGGAAAAGCAATGAGTATTACATATTCTGAGTGTGTGTCTGTAGCCTTTGTTATCCAGCATGCAATGTACATGCGTCGTATTATATTGTCATTTGTGATTAACAAGATAGGCCGTATACTTTAAACGTAACATTGAGGCGCGTTCGCGTAACTATTGTTGTCGTAGAAAAGCAATAAGTATTACGTATTCTGAGTGTGCGTTTTTGGCCTTAGTTATCCAGCATGCAGTGCGCATGCGTCCTATTATAATGTCACCTGTGGCCTGCAAGGCTCTGCCATAGCTGCCCACATCAACAGCCCTTAGTGGCCTTCTCATTGTCCAACACTCACAGTCGGTAGGACTCCTCTGGTTTAGTGATCAGCCCGACTCAGAGGCCTCTACCTGACAACTTGCAACACTCACAAATGTCAGTACATGGCCCGGCAGGATTCGAACAACTAATCCCAGCAAGCGAGGGCCGCAGACCCACACCTTAGGCCGCGCGGCCACAGAGAACGGCATGTTCGGCAAGTTCTTACATTTAACCACTCCTTACTTTACCTTCCAGTTGATAAAGTAGCGCCATATTTACTTTTACGTGAGATGGAACTTCTGTTTATATTTTGGTATAAAAAATGTGTTTTATAGTAGAGAATACAACACATTTCTGAGTATTTCTCTATAAATGCGGTTAAAAGTAAATATTTTCTAATTTTACATCTTTTTATTTCGTGTTTCTGAAATTAGATCCCAGCGCTCCATTGCAGCAGTAGAAGGGCTGCATTGTGCTCATCGCTGATGTAAATGAAGGTGGCTGGCGAATAGTGATTGTTTTCCTGTGACGTTAGGCGAGTTTTGTTCGTCATGAGACTGGCCTCCGTCACACGTTTTCAGTTACTCAGCTATTCATTACATTTTGTTGCAGTCACCGGAACCCTAACCGTAGTTCCAGGAGCCTGGGCCTGGAACTTGTCCTGACCGCGACCAATCCGCTTCACTTCGTCTCTACCTTATTCTTCCTCGTTTTTCTGGAACAAGTTTTGAAACATAATTTACCTACCCCAGTTCAGCAGGCCTCCACAGCGGTATAAAGATTTGTTTGGCACGATATTCGTTCATGGGTCGATCTTCTCACATGTTCGTGCCATTTTTATGTTGATGTGTGTGTGTGTGTGTGTGTGTGTGTGTTTCTGCATATTGTTCGTTTTCCTCTGTTCGTACAACATTTTAATTTTGTGTCTCCAGAGTTACTCATAATGCTTATCTAGAAAACCCCATTTGTGAGGTTTTCATTTTAATATTATCTTTCCTGTCAACACAAACTATTACACTGTTGCATTTCCGTCTACAACTTTTCCTTCCTTTCTTGTTAACAGTGTCTTATTAACAAACTAATACCGTGGAGCAAACTCCTTATTGAAAAACTAATAGTTGCCCAGCTAGGCATCTAATCCAGCGTCTTTTATGGAACCCGATAGCTCATTGCGTGTACACAAGAGAACGCCACTGGGCCATATTCTCAGTCGGTTTACTCCAGTGAGTATTGTCGCGCTCTGTTTTACCGACCTATAAATTCCAAGAATCTGAACCCGAAAACCGTACCGTTTTTTAAGGGCACACTGTGTTACAAAAGGGACACCGAACGTTACAGCCGAGTATGTCGCAGTCATATTTTGCATTCATGAGGTCCGCGGTTCAAATCTGCGAGTACACTAACTTAGAATACATTACGAAGGGATGTATTTGGTAGTGGTGATCAACAGACATATAAATAATTAAGGAATATTTAGAATTTAATAAGGATAAAAATTCTATAGAAAACAACAAATAGTTTAAGGTAGTAAAATATTTAGTGCATATTTCTATTGAAAAACGCTCAATTTTTCGCCGTTAATTTCAAACTTCGACCAAAATAGATGTTTCTGCGTGAGTGACAACTAAGGTGAGTTGCAGCACGTGTAATGAATTGTTATATTGAACCGACATTTTGTTGCTTAAAGTAACGGTATCCCTTAAAGAGTTACACTTCACCAAATTCTCTCTTTTATGGCAGATCTAAATCTGGATTCTTTTATGATATCATTTAATTCTTTCTGAAATGAAATGAAAATATTATGTTCCTATCCGTGTGGCATTTCAGTTGGATTTTATCCACTGCCTAATTCAAATACAACATTCTGAAAACACTGTATTGCAGGATGGGCTGCCTCCGTCTTCAGGTCATTATAGGGTAGCAACCTGTTGAGTAGTGCCCACTGGACAAAACTGAACGTCAACAGGGAATTGTATGCCTTGGACGAAACATCGCAGGTTTTCCCTTTTTCACCGGACGAAACGGACAGAATCGGTTCCGAAAATTCGTATTTTAGAATATTGTATTTTAATAATATATCTGATTCGAGTTGCTTTGTAACAATAATATTAATTTGCTGCAGTTATACTACATATTCATTCAGCCGTGTGCATAGCACGTGATAAGTGTGGAAAGGGATTTTGCAATGCAGCGTGTGGCTATATGCAAACTACGTTAATTGACTTTTAAGTACCCTTGGACTAAACTCAGAGAAAGCTGCAGGACAAGAATATTATGTAGCGTGATGAGCGCCGCACTCGTGCAGTTTCTCCGCCCTCTCTGCCTTTGATTGTAACGAATATCGTGAGGCAATGGTCACTGTTTCTATTACCTCAAGGTCCCAGGGTCTGTTTCAGCCCCCAAAGTCTTCGTGTGTTTACGCGTTACCGCAAATAAATGTAAGGCAGGACCATGCAGAACGCGACGCATTCCTTTCCGTCTCATCAATTCATTTGGTTTCAGTTCAGTTCTTTTCATTCGACGCCATATAGCCGATACAGGCAACAATGTAAAACGTAAAGCTTTCCCTATGCACTTCATAAAGACCTATTGGATAGTGGAGGTATAGATCCACACATTCTTAACATTGACAGTATATGAAAAGGAGTGGTTAGCTTCACATCCCGACCGCTGTACCCCTGGGAGAAGAGTTCTGTGTATCCACTGGATAGGCTAGGTGGACCCCATTTTCGGTTTGGCCGCTTTGGAGAAGTGTTTAATCTCCTGCCCATGCCTGTAGTGCGACAGTAGGCGATAAGGCGTCATGAAATGAGTCAGTAAGCATCTTGGTTTCAGACTACGTGCCTCTGAAAGGCAGGTCGTCCCCCTCCATCTTATCAAGAGATAACCGTTATCAGGCGAAAAGCTTTCGATTGGCAGCTTCAGAGTCAGGAAACTGTTGTTGTTATTGAATGATTATGTTTGAAGCTTTCACGACAGCGACTTTGAAAATTTCCATTGTCTGAGACAGTGTTTCCCAAACTTCGCGGTCCTCGTTTGGCTTCGAAAAATAACCACGGATCCTGACATCCTTGCTGATGTAAAGATAGAGTATACGGAAGATAGGTAACCAAAATTAAAATTTACGTCTCAGAACTGATTTTATGTAGCTACGAATACATGCCTGTAGCATGCGTAACAATGCAGTGCGTATTTGAAATAAAGTACTGGTTATCGCTTGCTTCATGGCTACAGGAAGTTCCTTAATGAGATATGCTAACTGTCACACCGCCGAAATATCGCCAGTTCAAGAACTTCCGCAATTATTCTTAACAAAACATTATTCCTTTAATTTAAAAAATAAGTCAACTTCAGAGTAGCCATTACACAAATGTATCAACGCATCCCCTCGAAACAGGCCGCGGATCCTTCGGGATCTGTGGAGCACACTTTGGGAACCACTGTTCTGGGAATTTACGCGGTATAGTGTGGTAAAATACCGCCGACGTTTGTCAGCAACATATTCTGCTACTCTGAAGATGGAGGCACTATGTTGCTCCGACACATTAGTTGTCCCTCTGGCGCCGGATTTCAGTCATCAGGGCTTGCATGTGGCTCGCCCATTGCTTTCAAATGTATTGCCGGACGACCGTAATGGCTTCTGGGTTTTCTCGGCATTACATCGCGCGACGACCCTAGTCATCCTTCGGCGCCAAAGGGTTAGTATGTTTTTGTCAGTCTAGACGGAATGACATCCCAGAATATGACATTCGTCATACACTAGAAACGATTCGAATCAACTGAGTGTACTCTTCGTAGAGAAGTCGGGTAAGAGTCCTGGTAACAAAGAACAAGGGAAAAGGACACTGTCGAACGTTTTTCCGTGCTAGATTTAAGTCCACTGATTTGTTTTACAGCCATACCGCTGCTACAGGCTTATACAAAGGCCCCTGATACATGCTGTCAGTGATTGTGTTCGTCTAACTGTTGATGCTGTTTATCCGAAGACAGTGAATATAACCAAGTAGGATAGGTGTAATTAAGGGGTAATCGGGAGGTACGCGTTTCAGATGTCGGAGAAATTACCTATTATCTTGACTGAGGTTTTTTACGGCTTTCTTCCTTCATTCCGCGTGAATGCTGGAATTTACTCAGTATTTGGGCCTTCCAAGTTCCAACTCACTCACCGCTCGCCATCTTCATATTCTGCTGTGCTTTATGTAAGAACGTCTTTCATCAACCAAAGAACGGCTCAAGATCACACACAGTCTTCTTGGATCTAATTTAATGTATTTTGATGTATGAGTACCAGCGTTTCGGAGGAACGTGTTTCCTCCGTCTGCAGAGTTCAACGGTAAGAATCGTGGGAAAAAATGGTGAAGATTTATTGAACAGCACTCCAGGGCCAGGGCTAGCAGCGTACCGATGGCCCAGAAGAAGGTACTGTGCAATTTTCAGGGTATCTTCAATCATAGGGTGACCCAGGAGAGAAGGCCAATATTTTGTGAAGTGATTATATCGGTCATTGCGAGAAAAAAATTACATTTTAACATGCATCTAATTCTGAATGATTACCGAGATAAAGCTGTTTGATTCCACAAACACAAAAGCATTGTCATTGCTTATAACGAGAAATTACTTATTGCCAATTTAATTTTAATTTCATTTCAGTGATTAAATGAAAAATGACAAATGACAAAATTCTTGCGGTTCACATTAAATGTTGGCAAATACCACGTCATCCTCATTGCACTTTGCAACTCATGTGCGAAGATCGCTTGTTGTTCGTCTGAGTTCATCTTCATGTTTCTGTATGCTAGCAGCAGCATCCAAAATGCCAGCAAGCAATTCGTCTCTTGTATCCACATTTCTTTTGTAGGTGGTTTCGCCCTACATCCATCTCCACAAACAAAACTCTAGTAAAGAAGAGTGCGCGCCAGATTCAAACAGGTCTGTCTCGGTAACCATTCAGAATTAGACACAGGTTCTTATGAACTTTTTTTCTCAAAATTACTGATACTATCACCTTCCAAAATATTGACCTTTCCTCGTGAATTACTCTGTATTTTATACTGAAACATGAATTGAGAGTGTAAGTAGGTTGTAGTGGACGCCGAGATGCTGTTCGGGTTCGATATGATGAACAGAAAAAGCCTCGAGAGTGCCAATTAAGGAAACTGATCTCGCGCTGTGGCTGTACTGGTCCCTCTGCAAAAGCTGAAGTGACAAAATCTACCCTTACGTATGTCAGCGTAATACGGGTGCACAATATTTAAGTACGAGTTAGGCCAAGTTTTACACCAGCGCCGGGCCTAGCGGCAACTTCTCCGACAGCCGTGATGTGAGTACGGTCTATACATTGTTAAAAAAAAAAACACCCTGGTGGCTGTCATACCGCCCGCTCTTTGTGGAATTGCTAGTAACGCCATAGTACTGACCGAATGGCGTGTTTAGAGCGCGGTTGTGCGCATTTTTTTTCGGCACTGGGCCACAATAATATATTGATGTGGGTCCTAGTCGCTTGGATTGTCAGGCGCTTTGGCACAATGACGAAAAGTTGCATTTTCACTTTTCACCCTGAGACTGTGTCATTAGTGTGAGCGAATTAAGTAGGCTGGGATAACTGAAGCATGTAGCGCTTATGGGGTTTCAAATGCATACCAAAGCTTAGTCGGGTAACCGTAATAGGATACAGTGGAGGTATAGCTGTACTCTTTCTTTAACCTCGGCTCTAGTTTAGGTGGGTGGTCAACGTCACGTCCCGGCCGCTTTACCTCCGGGAAAGACCCGGTGCCCATTGTATAGGAGGCTGGGTAGGTCCCAGGGCCGGTCTGGACGGGTGCGGATATCGCCCCCACCGAGATTCGATCCGCTGACCGTCCAGCCCGTAGCGAGTCGCTATACCGAGTGAGCTATCCCGGCCCCTACATACACACACACACACACACATACATATATATATATATATTGAGAGAGAAATTGTATGTGACGTATACAGAATTCGCCTGGCTGTGGGTAAGGACCAGTGGCGTCTTCTCTGTAACACAGAAATTAACCGCTGGTTTCCATATAAAGTGGAGAATTTCTTGATTATCTGAGTCACTAGTGAGCCCTCAGAAGGGATGTGTTCTGTACAGTTAATTAATAAGACTGGATTATATTCTAGTATTTACTGCAATCAGTACGATTTGTACCTTACTCAGACTGTAGCTGCAAATATCAGTTGAAGCCGAAGACCAGCTGTTACAATGCCGAACGTCACAGCCTAGGTGTGCTTGTCTTGCAAGCAAAGTGGTTCACCTTTCAGCCGGTCAGCTTCGCAACGCATTGGCCCATTTTTGTTTTGCCCTTCACTTCACACCTCTTGTGGTGCTGTGCGTAGTATCTTCTGGTCCTTAACATAATAAAGAAACTATGCGCAGAACCGACTGGAATGTTTCCTTTTTGTTATATACAATAATGCCACACCCAATCTGTGTATAGCGAACCACTTTATTTTAATTATAAGCAGCTACCAGAATGCATTGTGTTGTACGTAGTGTTTTTATGATGACAGCGTATAGTCTGGTAAAGTTTCGGATTAACATTTTGTTTCCGTCTTCAAGATTAAATTTCTGTACTATGAAAATGGAGGTATTTTGTACCTCGAGATGCTTTTTATCCGTCTGCCCGTCCGAAACCCTGTACCATAACCCAGAACGTCACGCTGTGAATATTTATCTCTCCCACAAACTGAGATTTTGCCGGCAGATGTGGCCTATAGCTATAGCCTGCAGTTGACACTACACCAGTTACTTGCACACACAACACTATTGTGTGCCTAAATGGGAACTTCTACTCAGTTGCCCAAGTATGTAGCAGTTGAGAAAATTCGTGAACTGCTAACTCGCAGTTTCTCGTTTCTACTCTTACTCTTACGATCGTGTTACGAAATTAGCCTTTGTGGTTGAATAATATTAAAATGGATCTCATGGAAATAAGCAATGATTATGTGGAGTGGAGCGTACAGACGAGGTGAAAATGCAGTGGTGGGTTTTTGCATGACGATGATTAGTTTTGGGAGTCCGTATTGATGAAGTGTGTCTGCGGTTTGGTCAGTAGAACTACCGGGCAGCTGCACATGTTGTAGCCGGTATCAGAAAGCCGTTTTCTTATTTAATGTAATATTATGTTATGTCTAAGAACAAGCAGAGTGCGAATAAATTCTTGAAATTCTTGTTATTACTGAGTTCAGAAACGTTACCGTCTCGTCCACGGTCTTAAAACGATAAACATTGTGGTATAAGAAAAACTAATTTTGAAAACTGGTGTGTGAAAGTAAAGTCGTCCCGTACACGCCATAGGCCATACGGGTGAATGGGTACGGCTGCACTCATTTTTAACCGCAGCGCTGGATTGGAAGAGTGGTCAGCTTCACGCCCCAGCCGCTTTACCACAGCGGAAAGAGTCTACGGTACTCATTGAATAGGAAGCTGGGTGGGTCCTAGGACACGTCTAGGCGTTTTGGAGAAGGGAAAACTCTCTGGCCCCTACAGTAAATGGAACCCCGTTTCCTAGGATAGCCATCCCATAGCCTGGTCTTTATATCAACCACGCTGTTACTTCTATCTGTGTGTGAATATGACTGACGTTCTATCTTATATTAAAGGAGGGAATAAATTATAACGTTTTAAAGGGGAGTAGAATATTTCATATAAGAGAGCTTTATGATATGTACAGGTCACCGGGTGTTGTTAGGATATTGAAATCAAGGTGGTTGTAATGGGCTGGGCATATTGGTAGGGTAGACTGGTATTCGTAGTAATTGTTGGTCCATCTATGGAAACGTACTCAGTCTTACTGTGGAACACACACATAATTTCGTGGTAAATTTGTAGTTTTATGCGACGAAATGCTATGTGAGGAAGGTGGGTATGTATACCCCGTGTTCCCCCATTTGAGCAGTGTTCTTATTTTTGTCAAAGGCAAACTAAACACTCCTCTCTTCTGGCGTTCCATTAGTTAATTTTCTGTCAGTTGCGTATGGAGCTGAACGTTAAAATGCGTGGACTGTAAGATCCACCACTGAACCCACCAGTGAAAGATACTGGATATAGTTTGTTATGTGCACCGATACGATGCAGCCTATAGTTCAGTTTGCTTTAGGCTGTAGGGGTGAATACACGGTGCTAAACACTCCGTCAGTTGTCGATCAAATGTTTTAGCATCTTACATTCATCATTACGGCGCCTTCCCAATCATAATGGTCCTAAGATACGTCGACATTGTTGCCATATCACAGCATCGGCATCACTCACGCAACAAGGAACTGCCGTTATACTGCACAAAAAATTGAAGTGGTGTAGCCGACCTCGGGATTCAACCCACAGTCTTTCAAGATGCGAGGCTTGTACTGACTAGTTGCACCAGTTTTTCCTTGTAAGTCTTGGAGTTCTCATGGCTGTGGCTATGAAGATAGTTGTCGACTGGTATGTGAAGTCATGTAATCTAGTAGACAGGCCCAAAGTTTGGGAGTGCTGCCTCTGTCTTCGAATTTGGGGGGGGGGGGGTTTAAATTAACTTATCTCATTTGAAGAGTGTGAAATCTATGGGGCGTTGCTTAGAGCTATGTGACGCTATTTCCGCTTTACGTCGTGAAGGCATTAGGGGGAGGAGACTTATGGCTGCACTCATTCTTAGCCTCGGCAGTGGATGGAACTGAGTGATCAAATTCACTCCCTAGCCACTTTACGCCCCGGGACAAAATTGGGGTACCCGGCGGTCCCAGAGCCGATCTTGACTTTTAGCAGGAGAGAAAAATCTCTTAACCCTGCCGGGATTCGATCTCCTTATAGGACAGTGCGCATCACGAATACCGTCGGTAGACCGCTAATGTCATGTTGTTACGGGGGTGGTCTTCTGGGATGTGATGCCGTATATTTTGGTAGAAAAGTGTCGTCATGTTGGAATAACGCTGGCTCTCTATTGTGAGAGTGAAAGCTGCTCAGCCTCTAGGATGAAAGCGGTAGGTTCCGCCGTAACGTTGTTACTTGTGTGTGTGTGTGTGTGTGTGT
>Ga0123352_10010621_pt1 | contig 14457 bp, 10 predicted proteins | sample TergutLab28metaG_FD_89700 | JGI IMG/M metagenome (GOLD analysis project Ga0123352, IMG submission 89700) | Labiotermes labralis P1 segment gut microbial communities from Petit-Saut dam, French Guiana - Lab288 P1 | ecosystem: Host-associated > Arthropoda: Insects > Digestive system > Gut ... | reverse complement strand
ACTATTGTTCATTATCTTCACCCACCCCTAACCATCTTCTTCTGTCATTATTGTTCAATATCCTCACCCACCCCTAACTATCTTCTTCTGTTACTATTGTTCAGTATCCTCACCCACCCCTAACCATCTGTCACTATTGTTCATTATCTTCACCCACCCCTAACCATCTTCTTCTGTCATTATTGTTCAATATCCTCACCCACCCCTAACTATCTTCTTCTGTTACTATTGTTCAATATCCTCACCCACCCCGAGTATGCAGTCAGAACTCGTTCTTTCAGCGAGCTAGTTACAGCATCTTCGGTAGTGTAATTTTGTCACAGGTGCTTGATTATTTACGATTTTTATATAAAATAAAACACATAATGGGGAGTTGGTCCACCTGTCCGTCTGCATTCTTTCATCTCTGATACTCTTCATCTGATTGTACCGAAATTTGATTGTTGGTGGTCTGCACTAATGTTTCGTGGATGCAGTCTTTGGGTAATGTTAGCCAGATACGAAACCTACGTCATGAGTATTCTCAGAAACGATTCATCACATAAAATATGTGTGTGTAAATCGACTACTCTTTGAAATATTTTTTTCGATTTTGTGAATAATCGCCTAAATATAGCTACCATTTTCTGGTAGTGGCCCTTCCAGATGTCATCCGTGGCCCGTGGATCGTCAGTTTCTACCTTGCAGTGTTTAACGATTGTCTTGAAACGTGTGGTTTTATATTTTAATAACCACTCATTTCCTTATTCATGTATTAAAATTTGGTAAAACTTCGCTCTGCAGAGTGGCAGTTCAGAACACGGGGTTTGTTAATACATATTTGTCTTTGATGTGTGTTTGTTCGAGCATCGTTGTATAAGCGTAGAGAAGAAAACCAACTAGATGCTACTGAATGGTTTATTGCACTTATAATCTGCTCAACATGTTTCTCGCACGTATATGCCCATCATCAGGAGCTCGAGACTATACTTGTGTTATTACCGCATATGGTGTGTAATGCCTTGGTTGCCGGTGGTCGGTGGTCAGGTGCAGGGCAGCAGGCTATGCGTCTGCGATGAGGGAAGCTGCTCGAGCACCTTCCCTCATCCCAGACGCATAGCCTGCTGCCCTGCACCTGACCACCGACCACCGGCAACCAAGGCGTTAGACACCATATGCGGTAATAACACAAGTATAGTCTCGAGCTCCTGATGATAGGCATATAAGTGCCCGAAACATGTTGAGCAGATTATAAGTGCATTAAACCATCCAGAAGCATCTAGTTGGTTTTCTTCTCTATGCTTACGTATATTTGTCTGTTGGATTACAGTGTTGGGCCGCTCCTTGATGTACTTACTGCTGCCTTACAGTCTGGTGAATCAGAGACCCCTGACAGCCACTGTTCAGGAAGATACACGCATGCAGTTTTTTTTAATGTAGAGTTGTTTGCAACCCGTACTTCACCAGTAGGTATACCACGGGATATTTACAGAGGTTTAGCACAGATTAAAACCAATGTACCATATTGCCTTTGAGGTTCGAGTCAATAATTTAACCAGAACGTTGTTTCGGAGTTGTTAACGGAGTTTGATTACGTCTCAGTTCTTGAAGCGTGTGGAAGATGCTTCTGAGGAAGCTTGTGGACGCCGACGGTATTTATGTGATACTTCAGAACCAGAGGTGGGGGAAAGGTTTGAAGTACTGTTGGTCGTTCACTTGAGAATAGGCTGCAGCTTTGTGTAGGCCTGTGAGTATCGAGGAGAAGTTAGTTTTTATTGTTCTTTATACAAGATATTCATGTGTAAGTCTAAAAAAGGAATGTCAGGACAGTGAAGTAGGCTCTTGTAAAGTAGTGTGAGCTTATTAGAAAATTGTATTTACCCCCCCCCCCCTATTAAGGCTGACTTATCGCTGGTGCGAAGTTGTGCTTAGTAGACGTGGGTGAATGTAATGACCCGGTTGACATATCCACATGTACACAGCAAAGTACAGCAAAAGTAAAAATAAGGCTGTGGAAGTTTCCGTGGACTTAATTTGTGTAGGTTGACTGAACGTAAGTTGTCGAGAGAGTGGCACTCGTGTTCCTTATTCAGCAGATCCTGGGTTCACGTCTCGACTCAGACACCGACTGTCCGGACTTTAGATGTTTTTTTTTTTTTTAGTTCCTGCAAATGCCGGGACAGTACATGAAATTAGTCCCACTTCCACATTTTTCCACTTTAAATTTAGTTCGTTATTAACTGCACTTTGTTTCAGACATCTCGTTGCGACACAAAGAAGGTAACACGTTGAACATGTAGTTTTGAGGTGTGCCATCTCCGTGGTGTGTTTAAACTATAAGGTGAGGTAAATTCAGTCAAAAACGCAACTATGAATATATGGCTAAATGATGGTGTTTATTAGCTATAGAAAACTACATGTTTCGGCCTATAGCGGCCATCCTCAGGTTTTGACAACTTTCTTGCTATAACAGTTATATATAATATGCACAAACTGCCTGTCGAATTGGAGATCTCATCATCATTTACGTGCGTTTGTTAAGCTAAGTTTTGTGGGATGTCTATTGTGTGAATGGATTTGTAGGTAGTGGGCGTGGATCTTTATATATTCATAGTAGTGTTTTTGACTGAATTTACCTCACCTTGTAATATATGTAGGTGAGGTCTTGCGCTCTTTTGGAATTTTACGCAGCGTAGAATGGTATTGGCAATCCAGAAGAGTGTGGGTCGCGTTTACGTTTACATCGCAGTGGAAGCCTCGAATCACGCAGGTAATTTGTAAGCCGTCAGTGATAACACAGTTGGAGGTTTTTATAGCAAACCTACAACATGTTTCGGCCGCAGAGTGCCGTTATCAGGTATTAATAACAAAATTACTGAAAGTAAATACGACGTATATAAACATAAAGTTTGTTTTATATATATATAAATAAATATATATATAATAAACAATAAAATCATATCAAGAACGAGTTCTGTCTATCTTTATCGTTGCACCGTGCATTCTGTAGTTTATTTAATTAATACACTAACAAATGCACATATATTCATTTAATGATCTAAAATTCACATTAAAACACTTATAACGCTCTTACATGTTTCGATCATACGATCATCCTCAGGGAGCATACATTGTTCCTGGCTAAAGTTAGAGTTTAACAACACTCAGTGATTTACATCTCAACGTAACGATGTAAATCAGTGAGTGTTTTTAAACTATAAATTTAGCAAGGAACAATGTATGCTCCCTGAGGATGATCGTATGATCGAAACATGTAAGAGCGTTTTAAGTGTTTTAATGTGAATTTTAGATCATTAAATGAATATATGTGCGTTTATTGGCGTATTAATTAAACAAAGAGATCTGTCTGGTTTACTTAGAAATTGTGTTTTGGAAAGTCGTATATTTTTAACTGGAGCTGCAGATGTTTCGGCTAAGTTACGTGGAAAATTTTACGACTTTCTGAAGAACTTAACCTTTCTATGTAAGAGAATGAGATTTCATTCTTAGTACGAATTTCATGTTTATATAGGTTACATGTAATTTTCTGTAAGTGTTATTTTCGTCATTGATGCATGACGATGGTCGTTTGCGGGCTAAAAATGCTGTGTAATTGAAGTTGAGGGAAAAAAATTCACCAGCTAGTTACCTAGCCCCCGAAAAATAGCTAAGGACAATGTTGATGTAGAATTTATTTTCAAATTTCGGAACACCCTGCTGCTGTTGAATCTGCAGAACGGGAAGTACCGAGGACCGAGTTGACGACTCGATGAAACCTCTAATCAAAAATACGTGACGCGACGCAGAGAAACAAGAAAGAAACGAGATGCGAATCGTAGCTCGTCACGAGAAGTAGGACCAAAGACCGACATTACAGAGAAAATGAATACATAACTGTTTTTACGACACACCCTATGGCTCCATCACGTAGTTTATAATCATGATAGGGTGTTCCGGAAGGCGCTGAATGTTTCAGACAGCGTGTGAAAGGAATTTAATTTCTTGGCCTCATTTCATACCCCATTAGTTGCGTACAGTGTGTTCAACATTACGCAATATGCCCGCTGATGTGCCCATTTGTCATCTGGACCTAGGCCACTACGACCGGCAGCTGCACAGAACTAAAACGCTACCAGTGGCGTTTAAGCCCCTAATTTATGAGGAACAGAAATGGAATAAATGCGATAACTGTGCATTCACCCTTCTGCAGAGAAACTGGACACAAACATACCGTGGACGCATATAAGGGACAAAGGATACAGAATCACAGTCCAGAAAACTTTATCTGTTGAAAAATAAGAGACCAACTTGATGTCGCTAGTTATTAAGTTTTATTTCACTTCTTCTATGCTCAGCATGTTTCGGATATTAACACATCCATCATCAGGAGCTTGCGACTTTTCTATTGTATCACCACATTGGTCGTGTCTTCTTGTTTCGATGTGTGTTGGAGTTTTGGGAGTGGTATCTGTGTAGCAGGTTGAAGCCTGCTACACAGATACCACCCCAACCCAGCCACACCGAAACTCCAGCACACATCGAAACAAGAACACATGACCAATGTGGTGATACAATAGAAAAGTCGCAAGCTCCTGATGATGGATGTGTTAATGTCCGAAACATCTTGAGCATAGAAGAAGTGAAATAAAACTTAATAACTAGTGACATCAAATTGGTCTCTTCAACTATCACAATGATGCACGGTCCAATATACATAAGATTAACTTTATCTGTGTATGAATCAGCTACGTAGATAAAGTTATGTTTGGACTGTGATTCTGTATCCTTTTTTCCTTACATAAGTGTAATTACAGTACAACGTGGATGCATTGTCAAATTACACCGTGGACGTTGTGAAGGTGGCTGGATGAGAGACGCTTCTCAGCCGACAGCTCTGTACAGACTCTGCGGTGTTAGGGATACGATGTGATACATTTGTTAACGGCAGTTGGGTTGACACCCGGTGACAGTAGTGCAGTACACATTTACACACAAACAGTACACAGAAAAACGCAATGAAATAGAATACACAGAACGGAACATACAGGACAATCAGAACACTTAAGATGTTTCTGTGAACTCATTTCTTACAAAACCATATTTGTAATCGCCGTCATATATAAACCACATTCTTGATTGCATGTTGAAGTGTAACTAATCCATGTCATTATCATCATTATCGTCATAATCATCATCATCCATCATTTAACTAACATGCAGTTGGGCCACTTGTTGGACCGTTCCGGTCTCACACATACAGAAGTCTCTTTAATAGTCTCTCCCTGGTTTCTTTTCCGTTTTGGTCTGTAGTTTTTTTAGTATTCCCGGTAATCTGTTACAGGACATTCTGTTTATACGTTGCAACCAATTTCTTCTGTGTTACTGTATTCTGTCCAAAACTGTGGTTATATTTCTTTTGCGATTTCTGTGTCTTATAATGCAAGTGTATTCTGCTGTTTTTCTTCTATATTTCATCTTTGCTGCTGTTATTCTTCTTGCTTCTCTTGCTTTAATGGTCCAGTTGTCACCACAGTATAACAAAGATGGAAGGCCCAGTATAATTTTACTCTTGTTTTCTTTAAAGTTTTCTGTAGCCTAAACGTATTGTTTATAGTACTTGTTATTTTCAAATAGTTATTTAGATTGTTATCAATGTCCATTTTCATAAGACATAAAATTTCCTAAGTCCGTTTTATAATAATAATTGTTGTTGTTGTGGATAATCTTTTCCATATCGCAAGAGCCTCTAGTGGGCCAGGGCCTCATCATCGAGGCTGTAGGATCGCAAGAGACACACCACATTCGGTAGTAGGACTCCACTGGTCGAGTGATCAGCCCAACGCAGAGACATCTGCTTGACAATACGCAAGACTTGCGAGAGACAAGACATCCATGCCTCCGACGGGATTCGAACACGCAATCCCAGGAGGCGAGCGGCCGCAGACTCACGCCTTAGACCGCGCGGGCACTATGATTGGCGATGATGATGATGATGATGATAACATTATTATTATTATTATTATTATTATTACAGCGATATTTAGTGTGAGAAGGAAATGAAATTGTGATAAATGAAGAATAAAACACGGCGAAATACGACGTACCGTTTTGCGTCTGATTGTACGTTCAGTCGGCTTGTCTGAAGACGGTTTTGCTATCAGTGTTAGTGTGTACAGGAGCAGTTGCACCTGAACCATTGGCGTGTTTTGATGGCAGCTATTTGAATCCTTGTTATACGACGCATTTTTATTGCTGTTCAGTGTAGATTCTAGGCTCTTTTTTTGACGTGTTTTAATGTGGTAGACATTCAACCCTGAGATATTACAGCCCTACTGATTGACATTTTGCAGTACGCGTGTACATTCTTTCTCCAGGTTACGGCGGCCGTATATTCACTGTGATCAGAGTAGAAATGGCCTTCGTCGTCCTCTTCGCTTTCTGAAGACACCAGTGGCATTGCACTCTGCTCGTGCCCTTTACAAAGAGCTGCCGTGAAGGTTGAACTGTTCCACTATACTATACCCCTACGTCAGTGGGAGATGGAACAGACGGGGTTGCTCAGACAGTGGAAGACTTTTTGTTGCAGGTTTATATTCGCATAACTAAACACTTTAATTAATACATGGACTGCGCAGGCCTACATACGGGCGTACGCGGTGGTGCAGTTGTTTGAGGCAATGCGCTACAAGCGAAAAGGTCGCGGTTTCGATTCCCGATGGGATCATAGATATTTGGCCTTGTGATTGACTCGGATTTGGTTTTACCAGGCCGTCAGTAGCACCCCTCAAGATGGGGACGGAGTCAGTCCCAGAAACGTCGGTGAACTTCCACACCTTGACCCGTTTGTCTGCCCAAGAAGATTTTATGGAATGCTGTCGCTGCGTAAACTTTAGGGCCTTTGAATGGCATGCTGTGCAGGGAATAGGATAAAAGTTTCATTAAAGAAATAGGTGGCACTTAAACATAAAACATTTCGAGAACACCGAAACGAATGTTTTCGAAGTACTGTGGATTTCTTTTCGTCATCATCATCGCCGCCGCCTCCGCTACCACCGCCACCGCCACCGCCGCCACCACCGCCGCCGCCGCCGACGCCGCCACCACCAACACCACCACCACCGTCCGTCCGTCCGTCCGTCACGAGTTGGGCCTTGATAACCCTGTTTCGGCCTTGGATTACATTTCACCTTCCAAAATCCCACCATTGTACAGCAGAATGCGATATTTGGTTTGATGTGCATGAATCTTTATTCACTTGAGCGTCACAGGAACGCAACACACGTGTGAGTAACGTCCGCACTGTATAACTGGGGCCTAAGAATTACAGTGGCAGTTTGTCAGTAAATAGTAGAATTGTTGTTGTTGTTGTATGGGGCGAACATCGTGGGCTTGTTTTCAGGCTCCCACCGCGAAGGAGCAGAGAAATACGCTCTTGTGGGTTATTACGCTGCGAGTAGTAATTTCTTACCGACGTTTCGGGACAGCCTGTCTGCCATCTCACCAGAGGATGGCACTGATAGGCTGTCCCGAAACGTCGGTAAGAAATTGCCTCTGCGTAATAAACCAGAAGAGCGCAGCTCTCAGCGTCGTCTTGTTGTTACAAGTTTATATCGTGCCAGTCTAGCTAGAATAGATGCGTGAAGTGGCATGTAGGAGGTCGGGTGTGCGATGGAAATCTACAGAGAGACACTAGACGCGTTCAAGACGATCAGATGCGTACAGTATTTGCAACGTTTGTCGGTTAACGGATGCAACATACACCAGAGCGATGTCTTCGCCAACTTGTGCTCGACGAACTGTCGTGGTCCCTTAGACCATGGGCGTCCATCCCGCCGTCTCGCCAGGTCGTGTTATGCGGTCCGAGGCCATGTTTGTAAATTGTGTACCTATTACATAAATAATACAAGAATTTCAGCGATTGGATGTACCATTTATGGTGATTTCTACATTCGCGGCCCGCGGACTAGCCCATTATTACATTTGTGGCCCCAGAAGCCTCTGGCGTCGACTGTGTGTCAGACGTTTCGTGCAATTTTACGGTAATGTCAGTATAATCGACTCATACTGCACGCATATGTGGTCGGACGCCGTCGCCACCGTGTGCTTGCCCTGGCAGCACTGGACAAAAACTTTAGTATGGTTTGATGACGTTGACATATCAGCGTTTCACAGCTGTGTTGTTGTTGATCTATGGCAGTCTGTTTCTGAGTGGCATCTATTACTGTCTGCGTGTGTTTTGGTGTGCCGCCGCGAGAATGTCGGAGCTTGAATTAAAGCAGCAAACTTTTTAGCTACTACACAAATAACTGTGTTGGAACACCCTGCCTCTTCACCGGGTCTAGCCCCCCAGTGAATTTTTTTCTATTCCCGAAGACAAAGGGAATATCGAAATGAAAGCATTTTGGTGACATTGATAACTTCAGGAGTAATACAATGGCAGCTCTGAAGGCCATTCCACAAAACCAGTTCCAAAATTGTTTTGAAGGGTGGACTAAGGGCTGGCATCGGTGTATAGCTTCCCAAGGGGAGTACTTTGAAGGCGATCACGGTGGTATTCAGCAGTGAGGTATGTAGCACTTTTACCACTGTTAGTTCGCGAACTTTATTGTCAGACCACGTATTGATCGTGATCAACACGTGCGCCGTTCTGACATTTGCTTGGGGGAAATGAGGGGAAATAATCTGTGTTTCAGCCGATTTTCGAACCGAATACCGCCCGAATGCAGGTCAGAAGCCTTACCACCTGAACCTCCGCGTTCGGTACAATGAGCTCTGTGATTGCTGATGTTCCTGGACAGATTTTCTTTTAATGAACATTGCTTCCTGCTCGTCACAAAAAGAGGGAACCTGGCGAGTACACAACAACTCTAACAAAAAGGCTGCGAATAAAACGCTGCACCGGAATGTCGTTCTGCTGACCGTTGCACCTCGCTCCTAATAGCTTCAGACAGATGCATAGCGGAACACTTGTATACAGCGTATGCCACAATCTGTCGGCCATTGGACAGGCCATTTGCGTTTATATGCCTGTTTTTGCATACAGCGTGTTCCCCAAACTACCGGGCTTCGAATAGAATATCAGCCTTCTTATATCAGTCCTTTATGCTCAGCTTATGTCGTAAGTAACTGCGCTGTAAGGTTTGATATGGGTTTCATGCTTGTAACACTGGGCGAAAAACAAAATACTTATAGAATATTTCTTAAGACTACACAGTAAAGATAATAGGATAGTAAGCATACAAGCATATCTGTGATGAGGTTAAGTGCATGTCACATCAGTTTTACTTAACGCAAATGCGACATCTGTACGTAAGTAATAAGTTCTTTACAAAAATCAAACAATGTAAATCTAAGATAGGCCATGGGAAGACCTAGAGGCAGATGAGAGGTTGCTCTTGTGAAAGATTGTGTAGATTTGCTCCAGACACGTCACTGGAAGGTGGCAGCGAGGAAGGCAGAAGGTTGGATGAAGGGGATCGGGGAGGCCATTGCCCGAAAATGGGAAGAAGCGCTATAGATGAAGAGGCCCAAATGTGGGATAGATATCTGTGCAAGCTGAAAATACTGTGTATGAATTTTTGGTTGGTATTTCTTTCTTGTGTTCCAGTTTGCTGTAGCTAATACGCAGCTTTCTATGCGCGCTGTAGGCCTAACTTGTACTAAACCGGGTCCCTCAGAACGCGGTCAGACCGAGTAAGTTGGCTCAAGTGACAACGCATCTGACTAGCATTTTAGAGGTGGTCGGTTCAAATCTGGACCGGGACACCAACATTTCTGACCGAGGTTTTTGTTGGTTTTCCTCAGTCTTGCTAGGTAAATTTCGGGATAGTACCTTCAGTTTGGATGCAGTCGCGTCTTTCCTCGAACTTCGAAATTCGTCCCAATTATTCGACGCTGTATAGTCATGAGGAACTGATGTTGTCGTAAAGCAAGCTACAAACCAACAAGCTGTGATTTTCGTCTTGGGCTACAGAATTAGGCCGCGAATCTGGCGCTGTGCCGAAACGATGTGGCCATGGAGTGTTTCAGGGTTAAAGGTAAGTGTGTCCCTGTGTTGAATTAAGCACTACTGCGTGAAGGCACACAACGGAGAGGAACTTCCACGCATTCCTAACCTCGACACTAGACGAAGGTTAGATCGACGCACTGGGCGTTTCACACCGGGTGGAACAGCCTCCGGTATGCATCGATTACCATTCTGGATGGGCCCCAGAGCCATTCTGGACGCTTTAGATAGAAATCTCTAGCTGTCGGGAGTCAAACCACCATTCCTTAATCTTCCCACCTCCTTGGCTTAGTAACTGTGAAGACCGACCCGTCGCTTAGTTGATAGCGGAAGAAGAAACGGTCGATGTTCAGGAAATACCCCTGTAATGTGGTCTGTCGTGGCAGGCGCCTCTCTGAAGCGTTTCTTTTCGGCACACCATGCGGTTTGTTGTGCCGATTAGCGGTTCTTGGAGGCCAGTCGATGTCCTTCCCTCAGGGTACGACACATGTGTTGCAAATTGAGCACAAATAAAGCATATAAGTATGTCTAGCTCCATGGTTGGGACCCAAACGCATCTCCCATTGTTTGATACGTACTGAAGCGTGTAGGAGAATGCAATGGTTGGTCGTGCAACGTCGGACAGGCGTCAGCTTTGACATAGCCTGTCGACTAACATACAAAGGTCTGCCAATCACTTTGTACTTTCTCGGCGCAAATGCTATTATAGGGTTGTCGGATCGGCTGTAACTGCTTCAATCCATATCCTTATAAGATCTCCAATATTTTTGGCTCTTCTTCCAGTATAGCTGTTACAGTTGATAGAATGTCATCGATAAGCCAATAACTACCGTTTTCGCTCGATCAGGGTATCGTAAGCGAAAGACAGCCAGCCAGCGTGGCGACACCTCCAGCTGTATCACTCGCTTAAACATAATGCACTGATATGCCCTCGGATTTAATCCGCTCTTCTCTAGATTTAAATAAATGTTTTTATTCTTGACATGATGTTGATACGGGGGACTTCTTGACCCTGTATGTGCAGGCACTGTGATCCATCGAAACGTCGGGAACTATCCACGAAGCGACACAGCCAAAAACGTGCATGTTCTGACGTCACGCCGATGCTTTGTAGTTGCACTGACTGGTACATAAAGAAAATCGTGTTTACAAGGGAACTGTCAGAAAGTTGGTGTGTTTCTTGCACAGACACTCCAGTTTCTACTGAGCAGTTGATACTGTCAACCCACCTCCTGTATGAATCCCAGGATGTTTTTCAAAGTCTTCGTTTGTGCGTGGACAGGAAGTTCGTATTTCGTATGTCACGGGCGAAACCTTTGGCCACATCCTGGACCATCACGCTTTGCAGCATAAAGAAGAGCTTTGTTAAATAATAAATAAACGAAACTACAGGAGGGGAAGGGGGCACGCGATGGCGCAGTTGGTTGAGGCACTGCGCTAAGAACCGGAAGGTCGCGGGTTCGATTTCCGGTGGTGTTAATGGAATTTTTCATTGACATAATCCTTCTGGCGGCACTATAGCCCTGGGGTTGACTCAGCCCCTAACAGAACTGAGTACCAGGAATATTACCTGGGGGGTAAAGGCGGCTTGTTCGTAGGTCTGACAACCTTATTATCGCCTTCATGTGCCGATTGTCTTGAAATCCGGGAGCCTCAACCTCCTGGAAGCCTCAGGCCCTGCCTAGGCCTATAATGGGATTGCTGTACCTCTACAGGAGGGGAAGCGTATGGTGATTTTTCGAAACGTCGGAAAATATTCGCCCAAGGACACAGGCTCAAATACCAGAATATTTGAATCTGCAGTAACACCACTCTGAGAATATCAAATCTGACAGTGCACCGTCATGTTTAAAATATAATAAAACTCTCTGATAGTGGATTCTTCAGATGAAAAGGCTAACTTCTGTCCAGTCAGATCGGTGGAATTTTACTGTAGCCTACTATTCATCTCCAACAAGCACCATACACATACTGCAGTCGGTGGCCATGGCGCCTCTCATAGCCTATAATTTCACATTTTACCGTTACCTACAATGATGCAACTATGCGAATTGCTCGCCCATAAGATCTGTTAACTGACGTGTACTCATTTAATTAAACGAAACATTAGCATAAAGTAATGAAGTGATTTGCAGCCTGTGTCTAGGAGGTCATTAAAGGAACAGAGTAAATGACAGAGTAACCTAATCCACTCTTTTGCCTACTTATGGGCCAGAGTGGTGTAACGGTTGATTTGTAGACTAGTGGTCTGGGGCACGCGGTTTGAAGCTCGTCTGGGTTACAAGTTATTCGGAAGTTCTCTTAGCTTTCCTGAGGGCAGAATGCCCGGGGTAGTAGGGCCTAACGTACCTTTACTTTGTTGTTATTCTTTTCTCTGTGCCTCTTTCCTGTTTTTTTTTTTCAGTTTTTTTGGCCCTCTTTTACGTCTTAAACTTTCACGGATTAAATCCTCTGGCCATAATTATCCTTACCTCTTGCGTAAGTCTCAGTTCTGTGCCCACTATTTCCTGCTTCCTTTCCTTTTCTCGAAACCCCTCTTTTTTCTAAAGTTCTTTCCAGCCTTAATATATTTTTTAAATTTCATTCGTGGTTTACTTTTATGTTCGTACCGTGCATATTGAATAATAAATGTTTATTATATACCAACATATGCGCAAATAAGTGGTGTAAATTTATATTAAAATTACACCGACATATTTCGGTGTTAATACACCATCTTCAGGGAGTTTACAATTTGTGTTATTGATATTGATATATTTGTTAACTGCAATTGGGTGGCAGTAGTACAGTACACATTTACACACAAACAATACATAGAACAACAAATTAACAACTTTGGTTGGAAGGCTTTCTGGGATGCGAACCCAGATTGGTCAGACTAAAATTAACGTTGAACTAACCGCGTAAAAATCATCGCCTAATTGGGAAGAGTGCGGGCCGTGCCCCGTCTAAAGTTATGAATTATTAAAATAATAAAATACAATATAGTATCTGATGTTTATTGGACCGTGCATCTTTGTGTTAACTGAATAATAAAAAAAACCCAACTAGATGACACTTATTATTTTATTGTACTTCTTATAGGCTCAACATGTTTCGGGCACTATTATGCCCATCATCAGGAGCTCGCGACTATGATGTTGATTACCACATTGATCGTTTCGTTCTTGGTTTGCTGTATGTTGGAGGTTAGGTGCGGTTAGGCTGGAGTGGTGTCCGGGCTGCAAGCTAAAGCAGTACTTGTAGTGCTTGAGCCTGCAGCCCGGACACTATTCCACCCTAACTGCACCTAACCTCCAACATAGAGCAAACCAAAAACGAAACGACCAATGTGGTAATCAACATCATAGTCGCGAGCTCCTGATGATGGGCATAGTAGTGCCCGAAACATGTTGAGCTTATAAGAAGTACAATAAAATAACAAGTGGCATCTAGTTGGTTTTTTTATTCTTCAGTTTACAATATAGTAATATGTCGTTGTGATAAAATCTTGGTAAATGTGGCTGCATATGTAATTATGCAATGAATAATATCAAATATAATAAAAATATAAATGTAAGGAAAATGATGGGTAAGTCCATCAAATTAATCGATATAATTCATCATTTTCCTTATGGTGTGTTAACACCGAAACATGTCGGAGTAATTTAAATATAAATTTACATCACTTATGTGTGCACATGTTGGTATATAATAAACATTAATTCATTGTATTTCCTATTTCGTTTTACTACTTCATTTTGCTTTATTTTCAGAACTTTAGAACCAACGACTAATGGCGATGTATTACAACCTTTAAAGCATAAAGAAACAAACGCACGTCCATTACTCGGACAGGCGACCGTGCCAGTCGGATCGAATCGCTCTGCACGAGAACTCGGTAACTGCATGTTCAGGCGTCAATATGTACTGCTATAACAGTCACCAAATAGTAATTTCACTGCTTGTTCAAGTGACGGAGAAGCATGTACAGATTTCTTCTGCGTATGAAGCATGAAGTTCATGTAAATAATTACTAAAATGTTCGTTCTTGCCTCACAGAAAACATATACATCTTCGATACAAAGACCAGCTCAATATATATGTAGTGTAAAATTATAAAATTATGTAGTCATGCACAACTCACAGTTTATTAGAAGTATTAGTTGTATTTCTAGCTACGTGTTTCGGCTCGTATACAGAGCCATCTTCAGACTAGTCTTTAGAGTGGTTTGTAGGTGCCACCTGGTTGATGCTGAGTAAGGAAATAATCGCCGTTTACAGTAAAGATCATACGAAACACGCAAGCCAAGCTGACGCTTTTAGCAAAGTGCAGATTTTAGAGCTTGAGAAAAACTTTCCCACATTCAGACGTACAACTGAAGATAAGAAATATACACCGGCCGTCCCCCCCCCCCCCCCCCCTCCTCCACCCCCCCCCCTTTTTTTCTTCTCCTCTTTTTTTTTTTTTTTTTTCTTTTTTTTTTTTTTTT
>Ga0123352_10010614_pt1 | contig 14460 bp, 15 predicted proteins | sample TergutLab28metaG_FD_89700 | JGI IMG/M metagenome (GOLD analysis project Ga0123352, IMG submission 89700) | Labiotermes labralis P1 segment gut microbial communities from Petit-Saut dam, French Guiana - Lab288 P1 | ecosystem: Host-associated > Arthropoda: Insects > Digestive system > Gut ... | reverse complement strand
TTAATATGCATCGACAAGAAGGTCGGACGCCAAAGGCGGCTTTTGCATAGCAAAAGTGCTGAGAAGAGTGGCGCAAAACCTGCAAAAAGATGAGCGTTTCAGATAGTGGGAACACGCCCTAATTATTGAAGAGGGTGAAAAATCTTCTGGCTTGAATATGACAAGGGGAATTATGTTATAATATGGACAACCGCCTTAATTTTATTGCAAGAATATAATTTATCCTGTTTAATTTTTTAAGGTCTACGGGGCATAACTCAAATATATTTCATGGAGGTTTTCTTAATGCTAATGTACATCGGATTTGTTCTATCTTTCTTGACAGCGGCGGTATTTTGTTATTTTTCCATTAGATTGAAAGCAAAGGTGGTCACTATAGAATTGGCTTTGGATACGATTAGTGTGCCTGTTGCTTTATTCGACGAAAGCAACAAGTGTTTCTATGTAAACCATTCCGGCAAAAGTTTACTTAGTGCTGAAGGAAATGAAAATTATTCTAATTTTGTTTCAAAATTTGAAAAAGCTGGAATTAACTTTTGTGAAAGTAGAGTTGGCAACACAGGGCATCAATCATTGATTGGCATTGATACATTAGAGCTTGAAAGAGGAGTTGATTCTTACAAAAAGGAAATATACTGGCTTACTTCCATATTGGATGCACTGCCTATACCTTTGTCTGTAACAGACAAAGACATGAATTGGACCTTTATAAACAAGGTTGTAGAAGATATGCTTGGTGTTAAACGCAAAGATATAATCGGCAAGCATTGCAGCAATTGGGGCGCAAGTATATGCAATACAGATGATTGCGGCATTATACGCTTGCATAACGGTTTGAACGAGACTTTGTTTTCTCAATTTGGTAAAGATTTTCAAGTTACAGTCAACTATCTTTATGGCGATAAGGGTGAAGTATTGGGTTATGTGGAAGCTGTGCGTGATATCTCAGATTTAATATCTAAAACTCGTGAAGCCGATGAGTTAGCACATTGGTATAAATCCATTTTGGATGCGATCCCTTTCCCGATTTCTGTAACGGATACAAATATGAAATGGACGTTCGTAAACCAAGCAACAGAAGCGGCGCTAGGCAAGAGGCGTGAACAGATAATAGGTAAGCACTGCAGCGAGTGGGGCGCAAACATTTGTAGCACCGAAAATTGTGGCGTATCACAGTTTAAGCTCGGAATTCAAAACACCTCTTTTAGTCAAGGAGGTATGGACTTCAAGGTGCAAGTTGCATCACTAAAAGATACCGATGGTCAACTTAAAGGCTATGTGGAAATTGTTCAAGATGTAACAGAGGCAAATGCACTCGCTAAGAAGGTTGAAGACACAGCGAGCACCATGATTCTAAATATGCGTTCTACAAGCGAAAGACTAACAGAGGATTCAAGACAAATTGCAGAAGGCACTCAGTCGCTTGCTGCGGGTGTCGAGGAACAGAGCGCACAAGTCCAAATACTAAACCACAATGTTGGCGTTATAAGCTCTAAAATCAGTTCAAATGCTGAAAGTTCAAAAAGTGCTAGCGATTTGTCTGACAAAGCTAAGGAAAATGCGCTCAAGGGAAATGTTGATATGAAGGGAATGCTCGCTTCTATGGAAGGGATAAAAGAATCTTCCATTGATATATCGAAAATTATTAAAACAATTGAGGATATTGCCTTCCAAACAAATTTGCTTGCGCTCAATGCGTCAGTAGAGGCGGCGCGTGCCGGCGACCACGGTAAAGGCTTTGCAGTTGTTGCTGAAGAAGTGAGAAATCTTGCAGGTCGCTCATCGGAGGCTGCAAAAATGACAAATGATTTAATTACGGATTCTTTGGGAAGAGTTGAAAATGGCACAACGACTGCTGAAAGTGCTGCTGAATCTTTGAACACGATCGTTGCGGACTTTGAGCAAGTTTCTAATTTGGTTGAGCAGATAGCTTTTGCATCCAAAGAGCAGTCGGAGCTAGCCGATGAATTAAGTAACGGAATTGGTCAGTTTGCAAGCGTGGTTGAAGAAAGTTCTGCTACAATTCAAGGATTAGCCACCTCTTCCGAGGAATTAGCTAGCTATGCGGAAACATTGAACCAAGTGACTGTATAACGCTTTTAGTTTGCCACAAATTCAATTTCCCAAAGTGTATCAGCAAATAGTTTCAATGTTCAGATTTTGAATAAAATTTTACCATTAGTGTTGAATGCTATTGTAGAAATAACCTAACAGAAACGCTGCTCAGACTTAATTTCTTTTGAGTGGTGCTTCTGTTACTGTTTTGGAATAGGTATTTTCAATAGCTTTAAAGTTTCGATTGCAAGCCGATATTATGCCTGTTATAATCAAATTAAATGAGAATAGGGGGAATTGCTAATGAATGCTTTTGAATTATATCACTGGCTAGAGAATGACTTTAGGCTTAACATTTGCAATGATGACTGGCAGGAAATGGACTTTAATGAATACATAACTGAAAACTTCAAAAATCGCTCTATGGGTCTTGTTGCTGATAATACAGACACTATAGATTATGTTTACACGGCAGTATTTCCTTCAGTCAAAATAATCGAAAAAATTATTGCCGATAATAAAAAAAATGCTCTTTTGTTTGTTCATCATCCTATGATATGGGATATTACAAAAAAAGATGCTTTTTATGATATACCAAAAAATTACCTCTTGGAGCTTAAAAAACGCAATATTTCAATATATAATTTGCATGTGCCGCTTGATGCAAACGGAACTTACGGTACGACATATAATCTTGCAAAAGCTGTGGGTATTGATATTGTCGATGAATTTTTCGAATACGGCGGTGTTAAAGTTGGTATTATTGGTCGAACAGTTCATAAAACGATCCATGAATTGAAAAAGCAATTTGAAGCAGCTGTGGGGCATGAGGTTAAGATTTATCAATATGGTGACAGCAATATAAAAAATGAAATTGTTGGTATGATAGCAGGCGGCGGAAATATTGCTGAAGTTTATCCTTACTTATGTTCAAAGGGCATTAATACCTATTTGACTGGCGTAACCAAACAGACAGACACCTTTCTGCCATCGATTGAAGCTCATAATTCAGCAAGGGAAAACAGCATAAATATATTGTCAGGAACACATTACTCGACAGAGACGTTCGCTTGCATAAAGATGGTTGAATATTTCTCAAAACTTGGTATAGCGGGGGAGTTTATAGCTGATATTCCAAGTCTTGATGATGTATAGCAGCTTTGGTTAAAAATCACCACACCAGACTTGTTTTTTTAGCGCATGACGTATAGCACACGCCGTTGTCGCTTCCTAGCCCTGCACTAAAAATACTGCGTATGTTGTGGCGGTTTTCAACCGGAACAGCTATAAATGGAGATGGATGCTTTCATGAATAACATAAAGATGATAGTAACGGACTTAGACGGAACGTTGTTGCGTGATGATAAGACGATATCTGAACGAACTTTGTCGACTCTTAAAAAATGTCGTAAAAAGGGCATCAAGGTAGTGTATGCAACCGGCAGAGGCATAAGCGCAGAGAAGCTTGTGCCTTCTGAACTGTTCGATGGATATGTTCGTATGAATGGTGCGACTGCATTTTTAAGTGGATGTGAAATCCCTGTTCATAGCCGCCTTTTGCCTATAAGCGAAGTGCGTGATCTTCTTATTGAAGCTGACAAATTGGGAATTAAAATAGCAGCTGAAGTTACCGGTATGAACTATTCTAATTTTGATATAACAGAGCATTGGCCATGGATAGAGTCAAATGAAGCCGCTGATTTTACTACTCTTGATATTGAAATAGAGAAAATTTTTGCAATTGCTGATACTTCAATGCTTGAGCTTTTTAAAACTAAAACACCTAAAAATACTCATTTGCATATTAGCCGGGATAATTTTGTAATGATAATGCATGAAGAAGCCAGGAAATCAAACGCTGTTGCGGCACTTGTAAATCATTTTGGATTAAATTCTTCTGAAATTGCCGCTTTTGGTGACGATTCTAACGATATTGACTTGCTCAAGTATGTAGGTGTTGGCATCGCAATGGGTAATGCGATTGATGAAGTGAAAGCTGTTGCTGACTGTATGTGTGACAGCAATGAAAACGATGGTCTTGCTAAGTGGTTGGAGAAAAATGTTCTATGACGGTGCAAAAGAGCTTGTATGACAGCCTAACTCAATATAAAAAACAAGGCATATATCCGTTTCATATGCCCGGGCATAAGCGCAGCAGTGACTTTTTGCCGCATGGTCTGTTAGATTATGACATAACTGAAATCCCGGGATTTGATAACCTTCAAAAACCTGAAGGGATTTTGAAGGAGCTTGAAGCTAAAATCTCGTATGCCTGTAAAAGTGAAAGAAGCTTTATTTCTTTAAGCGGTTCAAGCGGAGCAATTTTAGCGGCTTTATTGTCAACTGTTAGTAGTGATGATGAGCTTCTTTTGGCGAGAAACAGCCATGTTGCTGCGTATAACGGTTTAGTGCTTTCAGGGGCTTTTCCAAGATACGTATACCCTCAAATTACCCCACAAGGTTTATGCGGCGGGGTTTTAGCGCAAGATATTGAGAATGAATTGTTAAAAAACAGCAAAATACGAGCAGTGCTTATAACAAGCCCTACGTATGAAGGATTTTGCTCGGATATCAAAGGAATTGCGAAGGTTGTTCATCGTTATGGGAAAATTCTTATAGTTGATGAAGCTCACGGAGCACATTTTGGTTATCACCCTGCATTTCCTGCATCGGCGATTACGCAAGGTGCAGATATAAGTATCCAAAGCTTGCATAAAACCCTGCCTGCATTTGGTCAAAGCTCTGTTTTGCATTTAAGCGGCAACAGGGTTGATGCTGCAAAAATCAAACATTCGCTAAATATCGTAAGCACTACAAGTCCATCATATATTTTTCTTACAGGGATAGACTTCCTTTTTTCAAAAACGCTTAAAAAACCATTTGATATCTTTGAGAAATATATACAAAATTTGGCTAAATTTGAAGACAGCATAAAACATATTGAAAATATCGAAATGCCTGCTAAGCCTTTAAAGGGCAAGTTTGGAATATTAGATATTGATATAGGCAAGCTTGTTTTTTTTATTAAACTCGGTAGTTTAACAGGGCATGATGTAAGCGATATTCTGTTAAGAGATTATAAGGTTCAAGTTGAAGCTGCTTATCTTAGGCATATAATAGCAATGACATCAATAGCTGATAAAGAAGAAGGTTTTTTGAGACTTTCAAGGGGCATAAATGGCATTCATAAAATGTTGAAAAATGGAAATGAATATGATATAATCAATAATTGTGATTATGTAAAAGCAAACATAGCGTTATCACCTCGGTGTGCGTTTAATTGCGAGAAAGATTTTTTACCGCTTGATGAATCAATCGGTAAAATTTGTGGAGAATTTGTTGTTCCATATCCGCCCGGAATACCGATAGTTGCGCCAGGAGAAATAATTTCAGAAGATATTATTGAAGTTGTAAAAAAATATTTCTCTGATAAAGGCGTAAAGAGAATAAACATGATCAAAGACCTCTAAGGAGAGATAATAATATATGCTAGGTGCTGCACTTACATTTGAAGATATAATTTTTGCTGCAATGTGGGCATTTATAATAACAACATTAATAAGAGGGATTTCAAGGCTTATTAAAGCAGGGAAACCCTCTGCTAAACTTGCATACTCGCCTAGCGAAATTTCGGATGTTTTAAAAAGATGTTATGCGATGTTTCCAAAAGACATATTTATATTTAAAGGTCTAACAGTAAAGCGAGGAATGTCTATAAGAGTTACAACTTTTAAAAAGAGTGTGTTTGAGGGAAAGCTAGTTGGCTTATCAAAAGACGATATTGTTATTTGCGTAGTAACTCATGATCATGTGATTGCTCAAGGACTTGATGAAGTCGAAGAAATTTCGATTATTGAACAGGTTTAGCTCACTTACAAGGAGGCGTTTTTATTGCTCTTGCCGGAAATAAAAAAGGGAACACCTCTTGCAGTCACTCTTGGAGACGGAAGAGAGTTTACAGTAGAATACATGAAAAACACAGATTATGAAAATTTTAGCATTCGTAGTAGTGATATAGCGGCAGATGTTGAACTACTTAAAGGAGCAACAATGGATGTAAAATTCTCTACTAAAATGACGGAATGTTCTTTTTCTGCGAAAATCATGGGGCTTGCATCAAAGTTTGCAAGCACTGATATTGTAGATTGTGTCGTAACGTCACTGCTTAAAGAAACACCTCGTCGTTCAGACGCTCGTATAGACATAAGCCTAAGGGTAAAGGTGTACTCCTATGTGGATGACCCTGAGCGCAAGTTTATTGGAGACTTTTTGTGCGAAAGTGTTTCTGACAATGTGAGCAGGGGAGGGGTTCGACTATTTTCTGATTTTAAGTTAGAAGATTTACCGGATTCTATGTACACTTTAGCGTTTTCTTTTCCTCAGGGCGAATTATTTGTCCTTCCGGCAAGAATAGTCCGAAACCAAAGAAACACTTCAAACCGCTCTTACAGCTACGATTATGGTCTTATTTTCGACTTTGATTATCTGCCGGAGTATAGGGAAAAACTTATACTCAACGTTTTACAGGCCAAAATAACATCTAGAAAATAATAACATAATAGCACGCCCTAATATTAAAAATTTAAGGAGAGATTTTCATGAGCAATTTTTTCAAGTCGTTGCCGTTTAAACTCCTTGTCGCAATCGGCATAGGTCTTTTAATCGGGTTGAACGCATCTGAAGGTGTAATAGACGTTGTTATGAGCATCCGTCATATTTCAAGTCAGATTGTTATGTTCTGTGTGCCTTTAATAACAATAGGCGCTGTTGCCCCATCTATCGCTAGAATGGGCAAAAATGCATCAAAACTCTTAGGATTTTCGCTTGTGCTTGCGTATGCTTCGGCTGCTGCCGCCGCTGTTTTTGCAATTACTGCAGCGTTTTCGATTATTCCACTTTTTACTATCGCAGATGAGGTAGAAGCTCTTAGGTCTCTTCCTTCTATGACTTTTGAGCTTAATATTCCGCCGATTATGGCTACGATGAGTGCATTAGTCTTAGCACTTATGATAGGGCTTTCTGTAGTTTGGACTGAATCAAAAAACTTTGCGAACTTACTTGAAGAATTTTACAATATGGTTATGATGATTGTCCGTAAAGTCATTATTCCTATTTTGCCTATATTTATAGGCGCAACTTTTGCAGTATTGGCTTATGACGGCAGATTTACACATAGACTTCCCGTATTTTTACCGGTTATATTATTAATTATTGCGCTTCATTTTACTTGGATAGGTATATTGTACATTATAGCTGCTGCTTATACAAAGAAAAAGCCGATTGACGTTATTCGCCATTATGGTCCTGCATGGTTTACAGCCGCCGGAACTATGTCGTCTGCGGCTACTTTACCTGTAGCCCTTCGCTGTGCTTCAAACTCGAAGATATTAGATAAGAACATGGTGAATTTTGGCATACCACTGTTTTCATACATACATATGCCGGGTTCAGTTATAAGTATTTTAACTCTTTCGAGTGCCGTTTCTTTAGTCCTTTATGGTCAACTGCCGGAACTTGGGACAATGCTTTTATTTGCTTCTTTAGTATGTGTGTTTGCAGTTGCTGCTCCGGGCGTTCCTGGTGGAGTTCTTATGGCATCTATGGGTCTTATAACAGCTATTCTAGGATTTGGGGAAGATGGAACGGCTTTAATGCTTGCAATTTTCGCTCTTCAAGACAGTTTTGGTACAGCTTGTAACATAAGTAGTGATGGTCCTCAAATTATGGTTCTTTCAAAATATGCTGGTAAGCATGGGATAGGAGATACTTCGGGGTCGATTTTTTAAGTTGTTTTAATATAAAGACGTCAAAGCCCTGCCAGTTCAAAGCTTTTTAACCGACAGGGCTTTTTTAATTGAGTTGTGAGTTCCCTATACTTCATTATTCCAAATCCCTGCCTTGCCGGACGAAGCTTGAACCTTCGCAATCTTCATCGCTTCCCGCCAAGTATTGCGCAAGTCCTTAATAAGGTCTTTCGCTTCTATTAAAACTTCAGGGCTTTTTTGTATGTTGGCATCAACTAAACGCCGATAGATATAGTCGTACATTGAGTTAAGGTATTTTGAAACCTCGTACTGCTTATCAAGTGTCATTTGGAATTCCAGTATGATGTTTTGCACTTTCATTATATAAGTGTTAGCTTTTGCAATATCTTTACTTTCCATTGCCGCCAAAGCCTGGTTGCAAAATTTAAGTGCACCGTCAAAAAGCATAAGTGTAAGCTCCTCTTTTGAAGCAGTAAATATCCTATCTTCCTGCATTTTTTCATAAGGGTTTGTTGGCATAAATTACCTCCGTGCCGCATTTGGTTACATTTTTTTGATATCAATCTCACAAAATCACATATCTGCTATTATACCACATTTTTAAGACTTTCAACAAACTTTTTTAATTATTGATAATTTGTTGCCAATTTTAAACAAATCCGTTATTATGTAAACTAGTGCTTAGCTGCAATGCTGTAATACAATAATGTAATAATGCAAAGGAGACACCAACAATGTCAAACAACTTCCCCCCTGATGTTATGTTCCCAAATTTAGGAATCCAAATATCCAATTTGCCGCGGGAGGCGTTCAGCCTATTTGGTCTTTCGGTTTATTGGTATGGACTTTTAATTACTTTAGGCGTTTTATGCGGTGTTTTGTATGCCTATTACGAAGCAAAGCGCACAGGGCAAGACCCTAATAATTATATGGATTTTGCGATTATCGCTATTATAACATGCATCATAGGCGCACGCATTTATTATGTTATGTTTTCATGGGAGCTTTACAGGGATAATATATGGGCAATTTTTAACCTTAGGCTTGGAGGTCTTGCGATTTATGGGGTAATAATAGCCGCAATTGCTACTGCTTATTTCTTCGCTAAGTTTAAAAAGTTAAACATACCTGTTTTTTTTGATACCGCAGTTCCTGGGCTTGTAATCGGTCAAGTGATCGGTCGTTTTGGTAATTTCTTTAACAGGGAAGCATTTGGGGGGTATACGGATTCACTTTTTGCAATGCGCTATCTTGTGGAGGATGTTTCTTTTATACCTTACGAAGTTGCCCGGAATATCGTTATGTTCGAAGGCGCAAGGTATATCCAGGTTCATCCAACATTTTTATATGAATCTATTGGCTGCCTGTTAATCTTTATCATGCTCAATTTGTACAAGACCCGCAAAAAATTTGACGGTGAGTTGCTTTTGATTTATTTAACATGTTATGGAATTCTTAGAGCAGTAATTGAAGGTATGCGCACCGACCAACTGTTGCTATGGGGAACGAATATGGCAGTGTCGCAAATTTTATCAGTCCTTGCCGCTATTTTTGGCGTTTCGATGATTGTATTTGTTAGGAGAAGGACTGCGGCAAAAGGTGTATAAATGGGTTTTTATATAGAGGAATTTTAACTTGACACGCCACGGTTTCATATGTTAGAATCCTCTCTGGAAGTAGGTTGTGTGTTCTCGTAACGTAGCAGGTAAAACAACTTCCTTGGCAAGGATGGAATATGCCTGTATATGGCTTACTGAAATTTGTAAATATCTAGGGTTAAGCTAGCCTCAAAACCCGCATAAATACTAGCTTTGCTGATATAGCTCAGTAGGTAGAGCGCTTCCTTGGTAAGGAAGAGGTTCCCGGGTTCGAATCCCGGTATCAGCTTGTGTTTCTCCCTCTAAAATTGCCTAAATTTATCGGCGTTGCTGTCAAAATTGCTGTCAATTTTAGAGTGCTTTAATCCGTTAGACTTTGGTGGAGTCTGACGGATTTTTCTTTTGCCTCATACGTGCTAAGCTCCGTCCAGAGTTCGAGCAGTCACGACATAGACATCATTGTCTACGACATGGCTATATAAATCTAACGTAGTGCTCACCTTTGTGTGACCCATTAAGTCAGCAACAATTTTGGGATTCTCTCTCTCCTCTAACAATATGGTAGCAAACGTATGTTGTGGGCGAAGACCGGTTAACGTGCAGGTGATGATCATAGGCTTTAGCAACGGGTTATTTTCAACCATGTCCAACATAGCCTTAATTCCGGCTTGAGTGCCATCCCGCTTCTGTCTTTAGCGGCAACAGAAACATTCTTGCGAGTAACGACATCAGCTACAGGATTTATTTTCACGTAATGCTGCTTAGTAGCATATTGAAAGAAGTTATTTAGCAAATACTTCATTTTGTAAATATAATCCGACGATAGACCAGACTTTGTTTTAGCATTGAAGAATCGTTGTAGTTTATTTAAGTCAATATCCTTAATGTCGTATTCTCCAAATGCCGGAAAGATATGTTTTTTCATCCTCCTCCGTCGATGCTCTACAGTTGAGTCAGCAAGGCGCGGAGCTTCGAACAGATCATACCATTCCATACATAATAATTGAAAATTCAGATCCTTTCTTGCTGAAGCTAGCGTGTAGCCGTTCACAAAAACCTCATTTGTTAAAGCAGCTACCTTTTGAGCTGTTTCCTGACGGGATTTACCATATACGGTTTTGCGGTTAGGCTTCCCATCGGTTTTATATCCGACAACGACTTCGCCGCACCAACGCCCGTCTTTGCGCTGAAAGACAGAGCCTTCATTGTTTCCGCGGCGACCCGCCTTTTGTATTGATTTTTTAATTTGCGGCAATATAGCATCCTCCTTATAATACTGTGCCACGTGATTTATCTGCTAATAACAGTATAACTCCTTGGCAAATATCATGTCAATTAAAAAAATGCAGAGTTCATGAATTGGTTGTCCTTGCTCTGCAAAGACCATAGTGCAAAGGCAGCTATACTAACTACCTTTCTGTTCCCTACTTCAATTGTCGGAAAATAAGTGATATTAAGAAGCTGACGAGCATTATTTTTTCCGATACCCATAATCAAAACCAGGTCATCACAATTCAAATAATCTTTTTCATATTTTTCTGCAAGCCGCTTAGCTTCTAAAGCAGCAGCCACACCAAGTTCTAAGTTTATGCTTAATACCTCTTGTCCGTAGCCCATTTTTCACCTCATTAATCCGTATCGTTATTAACCGCCATGTGTTTTGATGGGTTAAGATCGGCATAATAAACCTCTCCACGTCTTATTTGTTTCATATTCTCAAATCCCTTCAGGTTTGTTTTATTGATATCATTTCAAATATCACAACATAATTAGATGTTTGTAATTATTAAAAAAAGTTACCCTTGCAATACAATATAAGATAAAACTGCAACAGCCAAACCGCTCTGGAAAAGCGTCATAGTGCCAATCTACTGTAACTCTACAAACAGACTGGCACTCTCCTCATACTTATGACGAGCCGCCCAATGCCGATAAGCGTTCAAGGCGGAAGTATCATTATTTCCGTGCTGCGGGTCATGGCGCAGGCTGTTCCAGTTGAGTCTGAAAGAAATCGGTGGCGCTTTTTGCCTTTTTCGCCAAAGGCAAAAACCATAAAGCCTGTTGAGACAGCAGCTTATCGCTCTACAATAAATGTGTCATGGCGGTGCTGCCTTCGTCGCTTTCCTTTTCAGGCCACAGACGGAATGTATTTGGTTATTGCTATGACCGGCATAAGCCTGTATTTATCAAGGTGCGATGCTTATGTGCGAAGGTTATCAAGTCGTCAATCAAGAGCTATGAGAAAGCTTCAAGCATCCCAATTATTACTGTGATTTGGTGGTCGTCGGCGTATTTCTTCAAGCTATTCAAAACCTCTATCTGCTCTTGGCTCAATATGCCCTTATATGGATTAGGCTTACCATTGTACACAACGCAACCACCATTGCCTTGAATGGTGTCGATTAGATAGCCCTCGTCAACAGTCAGAATCAGCAGGTCGCGGCGAATAGTTCTCTCATTTACACCAAGCTCGCGCGCAAGGTTTTGTACCGTATCTTTTCTTCGGATACGCAAAATTCGGATTAACTCGACCCTACGACCTGCTGCATTCATCTCCTACACCCCCTTTCGTTTGGGACTGCAACTTAATAATAAATGCCAAGCCGGGCATAACCTGTCCGCTTTGAAAATCGGCATATGTAGTCCAAGATACCAAGCAAATAGTCATGATTATTGCAAGTGATGATCATGCTATTTTTTCGATAAGTCAAAATAAGTAAAGTAGCAACAAGAAGGCATATAATATGATAAATTTCATCCTATGTAAGCCTCTTGTTCTTTTTAAGTGGGCTTGGACATGGCAAACGAAATTGTTATATGCTGATGTTCGCATGATGTGTGTATCTGTGTATGATAAAATGCCTAATTCACGGCTTCAAATCTCAAAACAGATAATTTGTGGATTATTGACTTTATATATTGTATGTTCATTATAACTTAGAACAATTTGTTTGTCATCAAATATATGCAACAAACACTAAAGTTTAATTAATCTGACACAATATGGTAACACTACAACGATCGGACAAATGATACTCTTTCGACATCATCCTGTTTTCTCAGCACTTGATACAGAGAAATGGTTTATCGGTTTGTTTCGTTTGCGCAAGCAAAATTGATGAGGTATTTCAATAATGGTTTTCCTGCGGAACAAAAAAATCGCAAAACCAAAAACGGTTTGCGATTCTTAAGGCATAAATTTTTGAATGTCTAAACTACTTAGACACGTCGCGTTTTCATGATGATTTCCAGAATCATAAGTATAACAACCGATACCATTGCCCAAAATATGCTGGCGGTGACAATTGTTAAGCCAAAATGGAGACAGATGAAAGCGATAGAAATTTGAGCGAAGCCGATTATAACAGCCTTTCTCTTGTATACTCCCTTTTCATTCTCATCCAAAGACTTGTTCTCGTTATCAACAGGCGATACACGACTAATCAATAATCCGCATATAAACAGGACAATTATTGTTATATAACCCGACACATCAACAAATCGCATCAGCATCGCAACAGCTAAAACCATCACCGTTGCTGAAATGTAACACTTCAAAGGCGTAGGGGCGTGATATCCGCCTGTGTAGATTCGTAGAGATATGTAAGCACAGGCGAATATCACCACTTGCCAAAACACTCCGACTATCAAACCTATGACGGCGAAAGTGATAATGTTGAGCAACATCACAAGCCCTTGCTGTGCGCCGAAGATATGAATATCCTTGTCATCGACATCGGCGCCGCCGTGTTTAACCATGTTCTCAGCTATTTGATTAGCGGCTCTGGCAAACATCAGAATTTACGCAGCTTCTTCACTTTTTCAGGCAGTTTTGGTTGATGGATGCCAAACCCGCACGTTGTATTGGCGCTAGACTTTGCAACTGCTGTAGTAGCTTTAGCGACAAGATTGACAACTTTGTTCTTGATGGTTCTCTTCAAATCTTTCAGCTCCTCTCATAATAGCCATGCTCTGTAATTTAGATAATTAGAGCGATTGTATCATATATGAGATGCTGCATACGAAGCAATGGAATAATTAATATATATTTTTGGAATAATTAGAGGTTTCATGTCGGAAAAACTAAAATCTCAAAAATTTCTCCATTATCAATACTGACCAGTTTCGGCAAATTTAACATGCAAAAGTATCTTGACCGAAAATGTGTTTTCAGAATGATCAATTTCCATTTGCCCCTTATATCTTTCAACAGACCTTAAAATGTGTCTAAGACCATGCCTGCGCTTGGTATCGCAGTTTGATGAGATTATTTCGTGTTTTTCATTATGCCTTACATTTCCGTTAAAGCTATTGGAGGCAACTATAGTTATTCTTCCCTTAGAATACACAATTTTTATTGACAATTTTTTGTCATCGGTCTTAATCAAAGCCTCAATTGCGTTGTCAAGCAAGTTGTCCACTATAGCCACAATGTCAGAAGTCTCAATTTCAAGCTCTGCGGGTATTCTGACTTCGACATCAAGATTCGCACCCATATCTTTAGCCTTTTTTAATTTGTAGTTTATTATACTGTCGAAAGCAACGTTGCCGGTGTCACTAAAAGATTCTGTTGCGTCAACATCTTCAAGTAGACCATTTATATATTTTCTAACATTTTCAGTTTCAGAGCGTGTGGAGTAGTCTCTCAACACCAGTAAGTGATTTTTGATATCATGCCTAATGGACTTCATATGCGCCAATGATTCCTGCATTAATTTTGACTGCGAATAGTAATACTCCTTTTCTTTAGAATAGAGCAATGACTTCAACTTGTGGTCATAGGCTTCCGATAGCCAGTCGTGCAGGTAGAATGTCAGCAAGTTTATTGCGAATATAACAGCAATGGCTGACACAACCCAAATTTGAGGAAGATCGGACGTTGACATTATTAAGACAGCAACGAAAATTGATGATATAGGAATACCCTTGCAATACAATGTACAACACGGTTTTGAGTTGGAAATTTTTATTCCTGCCTTTGTCAAGGCGTACCGGAAAGGAGTCCGGCGGCGCAGCCGCTTTTGCCGTAGGCAAAAGTACTG
>Ga0123352_10010613_pt1 | contig 14460 bp, 9 predicted proteins | sample TergutLab28metaG_FD_89700 | JGI IMG/M metagenome (GOLD analysis project Ga0123352, IMG submission 89700) | Labiotermes labralis P1 segment gut microbial communities from Petit-Saut dam, French Guiana - Lab288 P1 | ecosystem: Host-associated > Arthropoda: Insects > Digestive system > Gut ... | reverse complement strand
TTACCAAAGCGTTTGTTATACCTGCAAGTTCGATATTTTTAAGAAGTGCTTTGCACCTTGTTGCCGAAATATCATTCGATACGATAACACCAGAACCATTAAGCTTTGCAGCGATTTGCGTTGTTTTGCCGCCGGGGGCAGCACATAGGTCTAAAACTCTATCGCCTTCCTCTATAGGAATTATACTCGCAACGCTCATAGCACTAGGTTCTTGAATATAGTAAAGCCCAGCGTGGTAAAATGGCGATTTTGCAGGGCGAAAATTTCCATTATAATAAAATCCTGAATCGCACCAATCTATTATTTCAAGCTCTTCATTTAAAAGGGTTTTGAGATTTAAAGGTTCTATTTTTAAAGTATTTGCCCTAAGGCCATAGACCCTAGGGCTTTTTAAGCTTTTTAAATAATCTTCGTAATCATTTTTTAGCAAATTTTTGATATTGTTCAAATATTCTTCAGGCAGAATCATCTAAAATATTCAACCCCTGCTTCAAATATTTTTGCATCCATTTCGTTTACAACATTTTTATAAAGTTTTTGTCCAATTCTTTCAGAATGGCCCATTTTGCCTAAAATTCTGCCATCAGGACTTGTTATACCTTCTATAGCACAAACAGAGCCGTTAGGGTTAAATCTTATGTCAAAGGTAGGATTTCCACCTAAATCAACATATTGCGTCGCCACTTGTCCATTTTCAAACAACGTTTTTACAGTGTTTTCATCAGCCAAAAATCTGCCTTCTCCATGGCTAACCGCAACAGAATAAACTGAGCCAAGCTCTGTATTTTTTAGCCAAGGTGATTTATTAGAAACAATTTTTGTGTGAACAATGCCTGAAATATGGCGATTTATTTCGTTAAAAGTAAGTGTCGGCGAATTTTCTGTAAAATCTGTAATTTCGCCAAAAGGCACAAGTCCAAGCTTGATAAGTGCTTGAAAACCATTACAAATACCAATCATAAGTCCATCACGGTTATTTAACAAATCTTCAACTGCCACCTTAATTTTCGCGTTTCTGAATACATTTGCAATGAATTTTGCTGAACCGTCAGGCTCGTCCGCAGCAGAAAAACCACCAGGTAATGCAATGATTTGCGATGACTTTATAACACTAGCCATTTTTTCTATAGTTTCTTCTAAATCTTTTATGTTTAGGTTTTTAACAATAACAAACTCGGTTTCAGCACCAGCTTTTTTGAAGGCTTTTGCTGTATCGTATTCGCAGTTTGTTCCCGGGAAAACTGGTATAAAAACTTTAGGTTTGGCGATTTTTATTGATGAAGTTTTTCGTTCTTTATTATCGTAAAGTTTTAGCTCTGACGCTCTTGTTTCTTTATCATAAATTCTTGTTGGAAAAACTTCTTCAAGCGGCATAATCCAAGCTTTAAGTGCCTCTTCTTGATTTATTTCAGTGCCGTTTATTACAAAATTTTTGTCTGACGTTGTTATGCCTAAAATTTCAAATTCTAGGTCTTTAAATTCTTCCTCTATGTTTAACTCATCCGTAATTTCTATAACAAAGCCACCATAATTAGGCATAAATAGGTAATTTTCATCCTCAATGTCGATATTAAAGCCAATATCGTTCCCGAAGGCCATTTTTGCAACTGCAGAAGCAATTCCGCCTCTACCAATATTGTGAGCCGAAACGATTTTTTTATCGACTATAAGCTTATGAATGATTTTATTAAGCTTGTTTAAATAATCAAAATCTGGCATACCTTCTTCGTCAAAAAAGTTATATAACACGGCAATATCATTACCAGCCGATTTAAACTCTGGTGAAATAATATCAGAAGCCAAAGCTACATTTACCGCAAAAGACACCAAAGTTGGTGGCACATCAATATCTTTAAAAGAGCCACTCATGCTATCTTTTCCACCGATTGATGGAGCTGAAAGCTTAATTTGAGCCGTAAGTGCACCAAGAAGAGCAGAAAAAGGTTTGCCCCACTTTACAGCATCTTCTCCGAGTTTTTCAAAATATTCTTGGAAGCTAAGGCGGATTTTTGCAGGGTTTCCACCAGTTGCAACAATTTTATTAATAGAATCTATAACTGCACACATTGCACCATGGAAAGGACTCCATTCTGAAACAACAGGGTCGAACCCGTAGCTCATAATAGTTGCAGAATTAGTTTCGCCATATAAAACAGGTACTTTAGCAGCCATTGCTAAAGCAGGTGTTAGCTGATTTTTTCCGCCAAAAGGCATTAAAACCGTACCTGAACCAACTGTTGAGTCAAACCTTTCAGAAAGCCCTTTTTTTGCACAAACATTTAAGTCTTTTAGATTGCTTAAAAATCTTTCATGAAGCCCTTCGGTTATTTTTTTCGATTCTTTTTGTTTTGGCGTGGCTATATGAACTTTTGCGTAAGATTTTGCACCGCTTGTATCTAAAAACTCTCTTGAAATGTTTACAATGCTTTCGCCGTTATGCTCCATTACAAGGCGTTTTTCTTCCGTAATTTCGGCAACTTTTGTGGCTTCTAAATTTTCTTCTTGAGATAATTTTATAAACCTTTCAGCATCCGACGAAGCTACAACAACAGCCATTCTTTCTTGCGATTCTGAAAGGGCAATTTCTGTGCCAGTAAGCCCCTCATATTTAAGGGGTACAGCCGATAGGTCAATTCTCAAGCCATCTGCCAGCTCGCCGATAGCAACAGAAACACCACCTGCACCAAAATCGTTACATCTTTTAATCATTTTAGAAATTTCAGGGCTTCTGAAAAGTCTTTGCAGTTTACGCTCTTCTGTAGGTGAGCCTTTTTGCACTTCGGCACCTGCCGTTGTTAGCGTTTCTTCGGTTTGTTCCTTAGATGAACCTGTTGCACCACCAACCCCATCTCGCCCAGTCTTGCCGCCAACCAAAATAACAACATCGCCAGCAGTTGGCACTTCACGTACAACATTTTCACGTTTAGCGGCACCTATAACCGCACCAATTTCCATGCGTTTTGCAACGTACCCATCATGATAAACTTCGTCAACAAGGCCTGTTGCAAGCCCTATTTGGTTTCCGTAAGAGCTATACCCATGAGCCGAGTCTATAACAATTTTTCTTTGTGAAAGTTTGCCAGGAATTGTATCTTCAATAGCTTCACAAGGATTTTTTGCACCTGTAACACGCATTGCCTGATAAACGTAGCTTCTGCCTGAAAGCGGGTCGCGAATTGCACCGCCTAAGCAGGTTGCCGCACCGCCGTAAGGCTCGATTTCAGTAGGGTGGTTATGTGTTTCATTTTTAAACATTATAAGCCATTCTTCGGCTTTTCCATCAACGTCAATCTCGGCTACTATAGAACAGGCATTAATTTCTTCTGATTCGTCTAGATCATCAAGTAATCCACGAGATTTTAACGCCTTCATGCCCATTTGAGCAATATTCATAAGAGTTATAGGCTTGTTAGCTGATAAGTTTTGTTTTTCGGTTAAATATAGTTTTAAGCCTTGTTTTATAGGCTTTGAATAAACACCATCTTCAATCGTAACGTCCTCAATTTCGGTTAGAAATGTTGTGTGGCGGCAATGGTCCGACCAGTATGTGTCTAAAACTTTTATTTCTGTGATTGTTGGGTTACGTTTCTCTTCATCTCTAAAATATGCTTGTGTAAGCAATAAATCAGCCTTTGTCATAGCGAGCGAATATTTTTTCAAAAATTCTTCAATTTCGTCTTCAGAAAGTTCGATAAACTCATCTAAAACTTCGATTTTTTGAACAGAAGGTATTGGGTCTTGCATAACTTTAGGCGAATCAAGAGAAACTTCACAAGAATCAATAGGATTTATTATGTATTTCTTGATTTTAAGCTTGTCCGCATCCGAAAAAATTCCTGACAAAATGTATACCTTAGACGTTTCTACAAAAGGTGTTTCAGTAGAGCCAGCCTCTAATAATAGTGACAGGCACTGTTCGGCAAAGCTTGCCCTTTGGTCAAACTGACCTGGTAAATATTTAACGGCAAACACAAAATCTTCTTGATTTTTAGGAAAATTTTCTTCAAAAAGCGTATCAACAGGTGCTTCTGAAAAAACAGTGTAGAGTGATTTTTTATAGGTTTCGTCTGAAATGGCCGAAACAGAATAGCAATTTAAAAGCCTAACATTTTCAAGGCTTAAAACGCCTAAATTGTTACGCAAATCGTTTAAAACGCTCACGGCTTCTACATTTACGCCCTGTTTTTTTTCAACATAAATTTTTCTTATTGTATCCATGTTTTACCTCCATAATATACCTTATAGCTTTGCAAACTCTGTAAACAAGTCGTTATTTAAAACTTTAATAAAAGTGCCTTTCATTCCAAGTGAGCGGGATTCAACAACTCCCGCCGACTCTAGTTTTCTAATAGCGTTAACAACCACTGAACGGGTAATTCCAAGCTCTTCTGCGACCTTGCCAGACACCAAAATTCCTTCGCCATTAGTTAGTAGCTTAAGCATCAAAGAAACGGCAGAAATTTCGGTGTAGCTCATGGCATTAATTACAGTTCGCATATTTGCAGGTTTTTGGTTTTGCATCTCTATCAGTGTGTCAAGCTTTTTGTCAATACTTTCAAGGATTTTTATAAGGTCATCTATACCACTTTTGCTCATTATTCGTCATCCTCTGTATATTCTTCCATGTGAGTACACTCGGCAGAAGAGCAAGCGATTTTCTTGTTTTTAGAGCCTTTTATAATCAAGAAACTTCCGCACTTAGGGCATGGTTTACCTGCTGGCTTGTTCCATGAAATAAATTCACATTCTGGGCTATGCTCACAACCAAAGTATTTACGCCCTTTTTTGCTTTTTTTGATTAGAACTTTGCCTTCACACACAGGGCAACTAGTGCCTGCATCTTCAAAAAATGGTTTGGTATTTCTACAATCAGGAAAGTTCGGGCAAGCTAGGAATTTACCTAATTTACCAAATTTGATAACCATGTTTGTGCCGCATAAATCGCAGATAACGTCAGTCTTTTCATCTTCAATAGAAACTTCGCCAACTTTTTCTTCGGCTTCTAATATTTTTTCATTAAAACCTGGGTAAAAATCACGCAAAAGCTCTTTCCAGTAAACTTCGCCGTCTTCAACTTTATCAAGTCCTTGCTCCATTTTTGCGGTAAAGTCTACGTCAACAATATTGTCAAAATTTTCTGAAACTATTTCGTTTACAATGCTACCAAGCTCAGTAGGGTAGAAAACCTTATTTTCTTTGGTTATATAATTTCTTGCGGTTAGTGTAGTTATTATGCTCGAATACGTACTAGGGCGACCAATGCCAAGCTCTTCCAAAGTTTTGACCAAAGAAGCGTCAGAAAATCTTGCAGGTGGCTGCGTGAAGTGCTGAATAGGGTTTACAGATTTAAGCCCAAGCTCTTCGCCCTCCTTAAGTGGTGGAATTTTAACATTAGATTGTTCTTGCTTTTCTTCATCCGCTTGGTTATAAACGCTCATAAACCCTGCAAATTTTAAAATAGAGCCACTTGCTCTTAAAGTATTAGTGCCAGCCTTAATTTTAACCGATAAAGTTTCAAACTTAGCATCGGGCATTTGGCTTGCAACATAACGCTCCCAGATTAGTTTGTATAATCTATACTGGTCGCGGCTTAAAGAGTCTTTAACCATTTCTGGTGAATATTTCGTAAATGTTGGTCTTATAGCCTCGTGTGCATCTTGGCTTCTTGCTCGGCCTTTATATTCATTCTTTTTATCTACAGAAAATTCTTTGCCAAAATTATCTACGATGTATTCTTTAACATCTACAAATGCTTCGTCTGAAATTCTAACAGAATCTGTACGTATATACGAAACCAAGCCGATGGTGCCTTCGCCCTTAACAGAAACACCTTCATAAAGCTGTTGAGCCAGTTGCATAGTTTTATTTGTTGCAAAAGATAGCACCTTAGATGCCTCCTGCTGCAACGTGCTCGTTGTAAACGGTGCTTGCGGTTTTCTAGCCTTTTCGCCAGTTTTAACTTCTTCTACAATAAATTTTGCTTTATTTAGCGATTTAACTATTTTTTCGGCTTCTTCTTTGGTTTTAACATCGCCTTTTAAGCTAACTTTTGCGTTAAATGTTGATTTGCCTGATTTTAAATCAGCATTAATGCTCCAGTATTCTTCGCGAACAAAATTTTCAATTTCTTCTTCTCTGTCGCAAATCATTTTAAGAGCAACAGACTGAACACGTCCAGCACTAAGCCCTTTTTTAACTTTTCGCCATAAAAATGGACCAATTTTATACCCAACAATTCTATCTAAAACACGCCTTGCTTGTTGTGCGTCAACAAGATTTGTGTCAATCTCTCTTGCTTCTTTAATTGCGTTTTTAACTGCATTTTTGGTAATTTCGTTAAAAGTAATTCTGTATGTTTCTTTATCTTCAAGCTTTAAGGCTGTTATTAGGTGCCAGCTTATTGCTTCGCCTTCTCTGTCGGGGTCGGTTGCGAGGTAAACTTTTTTGGCTTTTTTAACTTCTTTTCTGAGTTTTGCCAAAACTTCACCTTTGCCACGAATTGTTATATATTTAGGTTCGTAATCGTTTTCAAAATCAACGCCCATATCGCTTTTAGGCAAATCTCTAACATGCCCAACAGATGCCTCTATTTTATAAGAACTACCCAAAAACTTTTTTAAAGTTTTTGCTTTTGCGGGCGATTCCACTATAACTAAATTGTTTGCCATTGATGCTCCTCCATAAACTACTAAATTACACACAAAAGTAAAGATACAAGTATCTTTACTTATATTATAAACAAATATTCATTATATGTCCATCTTTTTTTATTTGCTGGTAGTGGTTTAAGTGGGAGAAGAGTGCCGGTTTGAGATTTTTCTATATCATTGCGAGTGCATTGTGAAAATCACTACCTCGGGGCTAACAAATACTCTTGGGATGCTAAAATATCTGCCAACGCCACTACTGATAAAAACGGGAACATCATCTGCCGAGTAAGCAAACCCATGTGCAAACCGCATGCCATATGCAGTTATGCTGTCTCTAAGCAGGTAAAAAGGTATTCCGAAAAAAGTTATTTGACCATTATGTGTGTGGCCCGATAATATTAAATCTATATCATGTGTTTGTTGTTGCATTGCTACATCAGGGTTATGTGAAATAAGTAGTATAAAATCGGAATAGTTTGATCTTTTTATAGCTTCCTCAATACTTGGTTTTCTATTCCATAAATCCTGAACACCACCAAGAAAAAAGCCATTTCTTATATGTAAGCCACTGTTATCAAGCGGAGTTATGCCAAGTTCTTCTTTCATAGAAAAAAGCCGCCTATAATCATCATGATTGCCCTCAACACCAAAAATACCGTCTGTTGTTTTTGTTTGTGATATCTGCACAAGCGTTCCCTGATAGTGGTTGTTACGCATTGAAAAATCTCCGCCAAGAAGTAGTAAATCTATATTTCTTTCGTTTAGCTCTAGAACTACTTCACGCATTTCTTCTTCTGTGATGGCGTGAAAATCTGTCATAAAAGCAATGCGGTAGCCCGAAAGTTCAGCTGGCCAGTTTTCGTTTTGAAACGGTAATTCAATAAATTGAATAAATTGCCCCAAGGTAAACCCGTGCAGAATATGAATAGTAAAAACAAGGCTTAAAACAAGCCCCATAAAAACTGAAAGCTTGAATTTTTTACGTTTTGTTTTGTGCCTAAAAACCATCATGCCCAAAAATGCTCCAAAACCGCCCAAAGCAAGTGTAAAAAATATTAGAACAGACTCATTAATACGCCACCCGCCACGAACAGCCTTTCTTTTGTCTAACGCATATAACAAAAATGTTAAGATATTTATAAACGCAAATAAAATGGCAAAAAACTCAAGTATCATATAATTTCAACCTCCGTAAGCTCTGCGTCAGCACTTTCTTCCAAAAACCGAATAATTGCTTCAATTAATTCACGCCTATGGCTTGCGTTACCCGAAACAACTGAGATACCTATCGTTAGCGTTTTCAAAACATCTTCTGTGCCAATTTCTGCTATAGATACATTAAATTTATTCCGCACTTTTTGGGTAATACTTCGCCGCACCTGACGCTTATCTTTCAACGAGAACGAATGTGGGATATAGAATATTAATTTTGCTGATAGCGTAAACATAATATCACCTATAATTCAAGATAAAAAAGAAGCGGATAAAAATCCGCCCTTTTCTAATTATATTTAGATTTCTTCGAATCTTGCATTAAAGAATCTTAACATTTTAGGCTCGTAAGTAAATTTTAAGCCTTTAATTTTTTCCTTGTTTTTGTAAAGTTCGATAACTGCTTTAGCAACAACATCCATGTGAGCGTAAGTGTACGCACGTCTTGGAATTGTTAGTCTAACAAGCTCAAGCTTAGGTGCATGATTTTCGCCAGTGTTGATGTTACGCCCAGCAGAAATAATTCCACGCTCCATAGACCTAACGCCAGACTCTAAGTAAAGATTTGCAGCAAGTGCTTGTGCTGGGAACTCTTCTTGAGTAAGATGTGGGCAGAAACGTCTAGCGTCTAAGAAAACTGCATGTCCGCCGATAGGCTCCATAATAGGTACACCAGCAGCGAGTAATAAATCGCCTAAATATCTAACTTGCTTAATTCTATGCTCGATATACTCTTCTTGAATAGATTCTTGAATACCAATAGCCATAGCTTCCATGTCACGGCCTGTCATACCACCATAAGAAGGCATACCTTCAAAAACAACAACAAGTTCTTTAGATTTTAAGAAAAGCTCGTCATCATTCGTACAAAGGAAGCCGCCAATGTTTGTTAAACAGTCTTTTTTACCAGACATAGTACAGCCATCAGCATAGCTAAACATTTCGTGAACGATTGATTTGATAGATTTATCAGCATAACCTTCTTCACGCTCTTTGATGAAGTAAGCATTTTCAACGCAACGAGTTGCATCGTAATAAACTTTTATGCCGTATTTGTTGCAAAGAGCTCTAACATCTCTCATATTAGCCATAGAAACAGGTTGGCCACCAGCAAGATTTACCGTAACAGCAAGGCAAACATAAGCAATTTGCTCTGCACCAACTTCGTCGATAAGTGCTTGAAGTTTGTTTAAGTCGATATTGCCTTTAAAAGGAAGTTCGATTTGTGTGTCATGAGCATCGTCGATAATAATGTCTTTAAAAATACCGCCATTAGCTTCTTGATGGTAACGAGTTGTTGTGAAATACATGTTACCTGGAGTGTATTGCCCAGGTTTAACAGCAATTGTGCTTAAAATATTTTCAGCACCACGGCCTTGATGTGTTGGAACAACATGTTTAAAACCAAAAATTTCTTTAACTGTTTTCTCTAGGTTGTGCCAGTTGCGTGAACCAGCGTAAGCCTCGTCGCCCATCATCATACCAGCCCATTGTCTATCACTCATAGCGTTTGTTCCACTATCTGTTAAAAGGTCGATATAAACGTCTTCCGAATTAATTAAAAACGTATTGTAACCAGCCTCTTTAATAACTTTTAAACGCTCTTCACGGTTAATCATTTTAACAGGTTCTACCGATTTAATTCTAAATGGTTCTGCAGGATATTTGTTGTCAAGCATTTTATTACCTCCGTAAAATTAATTATTGATAGTAAAATACCTTTGAAACAGAAACATCAAAAGGCAGCAAAACGCTTTAGTGGCTTTGCATGTTTGCCTTGAAGATGTGCTAATTGAAAAGCATTTTACGCTACATAAAACCATTATAACATAGCGTGATTGTTTTTCCAACATATTTTTAAAAATTTATTTAAGTTCCACAGAATGTTTTATAGCAGCAAGGTGTATTTTTTGGTAGTTTTGAATATTCTTCATGTTCAGGGCTATATTCATAAGGATTACTTAAAGCATTAACAAGGTTATTGAACACGCTTAAATCATCATTTTCGGCGGCTTTAAGTGCTTCTTCAACAAAATGATTTCTTGGAATGATAGAGGGGTTATTTATTTTCATTAATTCTCTAATTTCGTCTTTAGATTTTTGCTCTTTAGAAAGCCTTTCTTGCCAAAGTTTATGCCACTCATTAAAACTTGACTTGCCAAGTGTTAAATCTTTGAAAGTGTTGGTATAATCTGCTTTAGAATCTTGCATTAGCTGAAAAAGGTCGTTAATTAGCTCTTCATCGTCATCGTGTTCGTTAAATAAGCCAAGCTTTGCCCTCATTCCTGCAAGCCAGTTACTTTGATATAAATTAAAGAAGTTTGAAATTTCTTCTTGTGCAAGTGCTATAGCTGTTTCAGCGTTATCATGCAAAAGTGGTAGTAGAGTTTCGGCGAAACGTGATAGATTCCAGACGGCCATTTTAGGTTGGTTTTCGTAGGCATAGCGTCCATTTTTATCAATAGAGCTAAAAACAGTAGCGGGGTTATAAGTATCCATAAAAGCACATGGTCCATAGTCAATAGTTTCTCCGCTTATAGCCATATTGTCGGTATTCATCACACCATGTATAAAGCCTGCCAGCTGCCATTTTGAAATTAGATATGCTTGGCGTTTTACAACCTCTTTTAACATGACTAAATATTTGTTTTCAGCTTCTTCAACCTCGGGGAAATGGCGTGATATTGCGTAGTTTGCTAATGTTTTAACATCATTCAGTGTGCCAAAGCGGGCGGCATATTCAAATGTACCTACTCTGATATGGCTTGAAGCAACGCGTGTTAAAATTGCACCTGTAAGTTTTTTTTCACGCCATACAGTTTCACCTGTTTCTACTACGGCGAGGCTTCTGGTTGTGGGGATTTTCAGAGCGTGCATGGCTTCACTTATAATGTATTCTCTAAGCATTGGTCCAAGAGCGGCTCTGCCGTCACCACCTCTTGAATAAGGCGTTTTGCCAGAGCCTTTAAGCTGTATATCGAAACGCTTATTATCTTGTGTTATTTGCTCGCCAAGAAGAATGGCACGTCCATCTCCAAGCATAGTGAAATGCCCAAACTGATGCCCCGCATAGGCTTGTGCCAAAGGTTCGGCGGTTTTTGGCACTGCATTTCCAGCAAATACATCAGGCTCTAAAGGTACGCCTAAATAATCAGCCAATTTGTTATTAAAAATGAGCAATTTAGGTGATTTTACAGGTACCGGATGTTGCTTAGTAAAAAACTTATTTGGCAAGTTGGCAAATCTATTATCAAAGTTCCATTTTGGTGTTTTTTGCAATTGAGTTCCTCTTTTCTTTTGATATTTTTACAAGTAGTATTTGATTATTTTAGTTTTTTAGTATACTTATTTAAAAACCTAGAAATCATAAGGGAAAAGGAGCGACCATAATGACTAACATGTTAGAAATATCAACGCGAGTTTTAATAGGCTTTTTAATACTCTTAATTCTTGTAAGAATTATCGGAAACAAGCAGCTCGGGCAACTAAACATATTTACTTATATTTCTGGTATAGTAATTGGTAGCATGGTTTCTGATATAATACTCCACCGAGATATAAAATTTTGGGTTTCTATGTTTGGCGTGGCTCTTTGGGTAGGATTTGCGATTTGTGTTGAGCTTATTTCGCTAAAAAGTGTTAGAGTTAGGGAGTTATTGGATGGACAACCAATCATTCTTATAAAAAAAGGTAAAATTTTATATAACGCTTTAAAAAAAGAGCGAATGAATATTGATGATTTAACAATGATGCTTAGAACAAACAACATTTTTTCAGTTTTAGAGGTTGATTATGCAATTTTAGAAGCAAATGGAGATCTAAGTGTTTTTAAAAAGCAGGCGAAGCCACAAAAATATATGCCTACAACTATTATAACTGATGGCAGAGTTATAGCAAAAAATTTAAAAGAATTAAATATAACTGAAAAATGGCTGAATGATACCTTGGAGGATTTAAATATCAAAAATAAATCCAGTGTTTTGTACGCAGAAATACAAGAAGATGGACGATTACATGTTCAAACTAAAGATTAATAGAATACACTCTGATAATGGCGGAAATAGCGTAAATACTAGTTTAATTGTAAAGGGGGGATGTTTTGACATCCCCCCAACTTCATAAACATTATAACTTCAACTTTGCGACCGTTTCGTCGTCAACTTCATCTCCGGTTTCAACGAAGCCCAGCGACGCATAAAACTTGCTGGCAAACTCGTTGTCAGGCTCGTAAGTTGTGAAGAAATACTCCGCTTTTCCGCATGGCAGCCCTTTGATTTCGTCTATGATTTTCCGCATGGCTTGCTTGCCATAGCCCTTACCTTGGTATCTTTCATCAATCATAAACCGCCATAAATAATAGCATGGGGCATCTTCTTCATAATCATCTCCATCAGGAAAGTAGCCGTACATGATGAAGCCGACCATTGTGTTATTTGCATAAACGGCATAGGTAACAGCATACCCACCAGTGTCGTTGTTTCTTAAATTGTAATCATAGGCTTGACCTAAGCTGTAGGAATTGCTCACTAAAAATCCCCTTTGCTTCGGTGCTACGTCAAGCTCGATACACTCCTTCATATTGTCGTCCGTTATTGTTATCTTTTTGAGTTCGACCATGATGTGATTCTCCTTTTTTTGCGCCATCAGTGGCGATATTGGTTTTGCCTTTTAGCCATCAGCAGAGAAGTGTCGCCACCGACATCGTTAACCTCTGTGTCGATTGGCAAAGTACCGACAAAGATTTGAGAGCATACACAACAATTATATCATGATACCGATAGCAAAGCAAACTAAAATCACAGGTCAAAAATATAGGTTTTCCGCACATATCATAAAAAGCCTTTGTGTTTTAAATTACACAAAGGCTTTTATTAGTCCACTTTTATTGTCTTACAAAATGGCCACCCATAAGGTCTATGGTTCTTGTACCATCTTCGTTTAATATAAACTCTATAGGGTCAAGGGCTAAGAACCATCTTTCACCAACTTGGCCAATTGGAACTTCTGAAGCTCCTAGATGATTAGCTACGGCTAACATAGCCATGCCCATATCGTTAATAGAAATTATCAACTGACTTATAGTAAATGTTTCGTTTGCAATTTGAGGTGAGAAAGTATAAGTTCCAACCCATGCTTCAAATCCCTCTGGTGCTCTTAAGCTTTCTATATCGTCTATTCTAACGCCAGGAAGTTCGCCAAGCATTGAAATCGCATGACCGTCCATATATACAAACGTATAACTTCCAGTAATACCTACAAAAGTTCCGTCAGACATTGGCGTAAGCTCTATAACCATATCACCTGACAATGAAATCCAAGAAGGAACACCGTCAACAATTTTAAAATGCCATAAACCGCCTAATCCAAACGAATAAAGTCCTTCAAAGAATAAAAGTTCTTCAAGTTCTTCTAAAGAAAGCTCTATAGGGGTGGCATCACCAATATCTGCTACAGGCTCAGTAGCTGCAACTGGTGCAGTACCAGTTTTTTCTGTAATTGCAGATTGCAAAACGGCAAAAGCAGTAGCAGTAGCGATACTTATACCTGTTAATGAATTTGTAGATATAAATACCCCAAGTCCGTTTTCAACATCAAAAATCATTTCTGTGTGGTAATGAATTATATTGCCGCCGTGACCTACGGTTTGCAAATCGTTTACTAGCATATGAAGAAAACCAAGGCCATAGCCTACAACCGGAGGAGCCATTGCAACGTGAGAAGTATGGTCTTGCATCATGTAGCGAATAGTTTCTTGTGGAAGAAGCTCGTGCCCGTCTAAAGTGCCATCGCCTAATATAGTGTGCATAAAACGTGCCATATCGTGTGCTGTTGACATGAGCCCGCCAGTACTTATAGGAGGCATAAGGTGCATAGGCACTTGAGTGCCAGTAGCTATATAAGGCATTGCAACATTTGTTAAGTTATTTGTAAATTCAAACGTAGTTCTATCCATGCCTAAAGGTGCAAAAATATTTTCGTTGGTGTATTCTACAAAGCCCTCAAAATAGTTATCATGACCCATCATTCTTGCTACGAGTACGCCGAGAATCGTCCAGTTATTGTTAGCATATTCGTACATAGTGCCTTCTTCAAAAGTCATTTCTCTTTCAGGTAGCCATTCTAAAATACTGTTCATATGCCCTTGATAATGCTCGTTACCTATTGTTAAAAAGCCTCTAACAAAATTGCTGATAATGCCCGATGTGTTGCTTAGCAACATTCTAACTGTTATGTTATCCGAATTTCCACCAAGTATATAACTTGGAAGCAAGCTAAACTCTGGAAGATATGTTACCAAAGGCTCATCTAAATCAATTATGCCTTGCTCTACAAGCTGCATTACAGCTATTGCCGTAAAAGGCTTAGATGTAGAACCAACTTGGAATAATGTATGTTCATCTGCAAACACGCGGTTTACGCTATCTGCAAAACCTAGGCCTTGCGTAAAGGTAAAGCCTGTTTCAGCGTCAACCAAAGCTATAGTTAAACCAGGAACGCTAAGTGCTTCCATAAGCTGGAGCGATGTTGATACAGCTGTTGCGATAGTTTCCGAAAAATCGCCAGCATCGCCAAACAAAAATGCTACATCGTTAAAAGA
>Ga0123352_10010604_pt1 | contig 14466 bp, 11 predicted proteins | sample TergutLab28metaG_FD_89700 | JGI IMG/M metagenome (GOLD analysis project Ga0123352, IMG submission 89700) | Labiotermes labralis P1 segment gut microbial communities from Petit-Saut dam, French Guiana - Lab288 P1 | ecosystem: Host-associated > Arthropoda: Insects > Digestive system > Gut ... | reverse complement strand
GTGTGTGATCTAGAAACCTCGTGAATGAGGAGGCCATGGCCCACTGGGGGGCTGTTGCGCCAAAAAAAAAAATGTATGTACGTATATATATGTATGTTTGTATGTATGTATGTACGTGTTATGTATACGTGTATGCATCTGTGTACGTACGTACGGAAGTAGGTAGGATTTTACCCACACACACACACACACACACACAAAAACACACAAACACACATGCACACATGTACGCGCGTCCCTGCATAAGCCTGTATGAATGGCTTCCAAAGAGTGACATTACTGTACATTGTTAGTAATCTAAATGCAGATCATAATTTGATTACAAATCATGTTCAACATACATTGACTAAAAAATGGGGTTTATTTTCCCACTGAAGTCAATAAAAGTGTTTGTGTGTGTGTGTTCTCTTTTATAAACGAACCCACACCGTGCAAGATTGCCCCGTCGGCAATTCCTTTGATTGTTATTCGGGGGTTACGCGGTTAAATTATCGATGGGACACCTACTATCCGGATGTTGTAGTGAATTTTTTTCTGTACCCAAGACACACGCAGGCAGGCAGTCAGTCAGTCAGTCAGTCAGTCAGTCAGTCAGTCAGTCCCTCCATATAAATTGCCGCGACTAATTCCTTCAACGTCATTTCAAATTCATTACGAAATCATTTGACTCTATGATGTATGTCGCCCTCGGGTTCCTGATAGTGCCGTTTGAATGAATGACCCAGGGTCAACTGCAGAACTTTTTGAGTTTCGAATGAGACTTAATGAACAGGGAATGGGCGGAGCGAAAGCGGTCATGTCTCTCTGTAAATTACTGCTCAAAACCTCTCCTAGAGGGGTCGAAATGATGACGGGCGTCAAAAAAGTTATTTCTAGTGCTAACACTTTTGACATTTGGTTTGTGCTCAGAAAAGACCAAACATTTTTGGAAAAATGAAGGTCGTGTGAAAGGTGGGCATGTTTCTTTAGCCCAAATAATTATTTGTTATTGAAAAAAATCGCTTCATCGCTACTAACTCGGCCAGATGTACCAACCTCCTATCCTGAGAATCAAGACCCCTCCAAAGCCGCTGCCGCCGCCGCCGCCGCCACCGCCGCCGCCCCCGCCGCCGCCGCCGCCGCTGCTGCTCTCCATGAGATGTCTTAATCAAAGTCGTGTGTCTCGTGTATCTGATCTGTAGTGCTCGTTACAAGCTGTGGTGTAATTGTGTTGGCACGTGGCCTTATGCAAATTACAGTTGGAAATCTGTGTAAAGGATCTTATCCACCACCTGACCTGATTGTTATACGAGTAACCCTAAAACATTTTAACTCCGCTGAGCACATCAACTTCTGTACGAATATCCCTTGTCTCTTTCCACACGTCTATATTTTCACCACTACCGCTATTAAACAAACTTTACCATTCCTTAATGTAATAAGATTGCAGTACTAGGAGCACAGAGGGCTTTGGTAGGTTCTGGTATGCAAATAACAATGATTTGTAGCGTCATTATGTTTTCGAGCCTAAGACACCGAGATGCGAGGAAAGATCCCCTACGCTGTGAGCGTAGCGCATACCGATTACAATTTTGGTAAAAGACGGGAAGTTATCATGTAGTTAGGGAGGAGGAATGGAGTTTGCTGTAGAGGGAATGAGAGGGAGGGAAGAATGTCGCGGTACGTTTCTGACGCAAGTTGTTGAACGACAAGTATACGCGGTGGAATGACTGGCGATGTTGCATCCTTGGGTAAAATAATGGGGCTCTAAGACGACGGGCTGGAATGACATGTTGACGGATGCTCTAATTAGAAGAGACTGTAGCGTCAGGAACATCACGGCGAGTTACATGCCTGTTGCAGGTACCGCACAGTGTCGTGGTCGAATGCCCGATCCTCCTGCATTTTCTTACTAATATATCTGGTGGCTGGCTGTTCTGAATGAAGGTTTTCGTAATTTTCTTTTAGTCCTTCCGGGGAAGTGTTAGGTTAGGTTAGGTTAGGTTAGGTTAGGCTAAGTTATGTTAGGTTATGTTAGGTTAGGTTAGGTTAGGTTAGGCTAGGCTAAGTTAGGTTATGTTATGTTAGGTTAGGTTAGGTTAGGTTAGGTTAGGTTAGGCTAAGTTAGGTTAGGTTATGTTATGTTATGTTATGTTAGGTTAGGTTAGGTTAGGTTAGGTTAGGTTAGATTAGGTTAACACCGTCCAACAGGCAACTATCCCTTCCTTTCTCGTCCTTCCTGTTTATCAGTCACAGACATCCTGTCGACGCTACATAAATTATACCGACGTTAAATCAACTGAGAACAGCAAGAGACGACGTATTATCTGACGCGAGTGAAATCGATTTCATGCTGTTTTAAATTACTTTGTGCATGATGTAGGGCCTTTCATAAAATATTTGTGGTTTCCCAGCTGGTTACTGAATTTCGTGTGTTTATAGAACCTGAAGGTTTACTGCCTTCTTCACGACCTCACCTGAGCGCGTTGATTTAAGTTTATACCTTCAAACTTTATGCCTCACGATTCGGTTTAGTTTTATTCTTAGAGTCATGTCGTTGTCTTTAAAGTGGCCTTTTCCTTCGACGTACCCAGACTAAAATTTGAAGATAATTTAAAACTGTTTATTGTAATATTAAGTAAGGTGAACTGTTAAAATATTGAAATAAAGCGAAATGTCAACTTGATGCAACAAGGTAATTTTATTGACGTATTCTTAGCTCGACATGTTCGGGTACATACGTCCATCATCAGGAGCATTAGATGTTGAGTTTTTTCTGCACCGAGTTTTTGGATGGGTGGTGGTCTTGAGAGCCGCTGCATAGGTCATGTGTACGGTGCGGATGGTGCCGCACGGCACCATCCGCACCGTACACATGACCTACGCAGAGGCTCTCAAAACCACCACCCATCTAAAAACTCGGTGCAGAAAACCGTATGCTGCAACTCAATATCTAATGCTCCTGATGATGGGCGTATGTACCCGAAACATGTAAGGGCTAAGAATACATCAATAAAATTACCTTGTTGCATCAAGTTGGCATTTCACTTTATTTCATGAGGAAGATGCACGGTCAAACAACCCTCAAGTTTTAAAATATTGTTGTTTTGTGCCCTCTCATGTGTTACATAATGATGCAGATAAAAATTATGTAGATTTCAATGTTGCAGTATGCGTACGTTAAACGTTTTCTTTAAAGTGACATAACAGTTGCATGGCATTTTCTCTAAACACATGAACGCCTGGCAACCGAAAAATGATCGTTAACAATACTCGGGAATATAAGCAGCTCGGAAGGAGAGTCTCCTGTACGGTTTGACGTAATGCAGCCACACTGTCGTGCGAATAATTGGAACATTTCGGTGGAACACGTTAGCTCTCATCTGAGTAGGAGATTAAGCTGCCCTCGGGAATAGAATACGAATTAGGTGAAGGAAATGCACTACTGACACCTGTCGATTGAAGACTTTTAATGTCCAGTGATTTTTGTTGGCTCTTCATTGACTCGGTTCCTCACCTTGTTCTTAGATTCGCATATTATTTTCTTGCACTTCTTACATTTCTATCCCGAAGAGGGAGGTGGTGCGTGCCTCCGAAACGCTGGAATTTATCACAGCACATGGTTCCGCCTATCACGAGACCGTAACGTGAGTTTCTGCTGTTTTGGTTTGTGTTTCTGTTTACAGTGTTTTGAAAGTCTTATGGAAGACAAGAATGACGCCAATATCTGCGGCGACTGAGAAACAAAGGAAGGCTGAGTAAAAGTGAGAAAGAAATGTAAGCCACGGTTCAATATTCAGAGGAGCATGTCAGGACCAAATACGAATTGTCTTACCGGACTTTTATGTTCCAAACATTGTCACACAATGAATAAGCCGAACTCAATTTTCATTGCAAAATATAACGTTGAAACAGTAATGAATACGTGGAACGCTAATTACGGCCTTCCATATTTTGCTATAATGTTGAACATAGAAGGGTCCGTGTCAGCACAGCATGGCGCGTCCTCAGTTGCCGATGGAGGAACGGCCTGCAATATGGAGGGTAGCTGCGAATATATTGAATAAGTAGTCAAGGACAGCCGACAAGGGGTGGTCCTTCAGCTTGGAGATTGGGCGAGGTGCTAACAACTCCTCACCGTAAAAACATATCTTGTTACGAAATGTTCACAAAGAAAGTCTTGGACCTGGACTGTGGCGCAGGTTACGGACAGGTGGCGAGCACTTGTGAATGCGGTAAAGAACCTTCGGGTTCCCATAAAGTGCGGTGAATTTCTTGACTAGCTGAAAACCAGTTAGCTTCTCAAGAAGGACTGCTCCATGGAGTGAGTATGTAAGTAAGTAAGTAAGTAAGTTAATAAGTGAGATGAAGATGGAAATGCGTTTTAGGTGATTTTGCGCTGGCGTAGGCCGTGATTTGTCTATGCAAGCATTATGCATTCTGGTCAACAGTACATTCAGTGAAAGATTATTTTTAAATACAATTATAAATAAATAAGTAATGAAATACGTATACAGGGTGTTTTTTCATGCTTGACCGATAAGCGCCAGCGCAGTGTTATGTCTGACGCTCTGCCAGCGTTGCGTCATACACTGCGTCAGGGAAGTTTAACAGTTGATTACAGGAGCTAGACATATGATCGCAGTGACAATAACCTACAGAAAATCTTATAAAAAGTCGCTAGAGCATTGGGTCTTCCCTTATCGGTCACTTAGGCGAAAGAACATCCTATATCGTGCATTCCATGAACCCAGAATTTACTTATAAGAATTATATTAACAACGACGGAAAATATAACTAGAGAATGGACCCGAAATTAGAATTTCCAAGGGGAGAGGATCCGCCTTGATGATGACAGTAAGTATCCGCGAAACGCCGGCGGTGCTGCTTAAATATGTATAATTCATTAACCCATAAACAAGATTATTTGAGTGTTTCATAACAGTCTGAATTTACCTTAATAATTCCATCACCAGTCATGTGGTTGGTGGGATATGTAACGCTTCTGTAGCAAACCTTCAGCTACTTGACAAAAGATGATGGTTCTAACATCCACTTACGGCTGAAATTTAAACCTTTCCAAAAACGCAGCCTCTTCGGAATAGCCCTACAGCGCCGTGTCCCGTTTGTTTTCCGGATACTTGAAGTATTGCTGTGGTTGGTGCTGCACAGCAATCGAACAGCTACACGCTGTGTGTGTAGCTGTTAAATGAGGATAGTTCTCTATCGCACAGTCCTTCATGCATTAAAGTCTTCACTGTAGTGCGGTCTTCAGGGGAGAAAACGTAAATCTGACACCATAAAAAAACTTTTTAAATTTATCTTGCGATTCAGAACTGATATTGATTTTGGTTAAGACCTTGGCAACTGCAGTTATTGTGTTTATTTATGGTCGTGATTCTTGTGCATACGAAAGCAGTAATGGGCCAAGGGCAGCACAGATGCACATCTATTTGTTTGTATTTCGTAAGGCATATAAAATAGTCAGTTTCGTTTATTTGGATTCGGCTACGTATTTTACCAGCGTGTTCTCCACTTCATGTTGTGACTTGCTGTTTTATTGCATAGTTTGGTCTGAAAAGTATGCGATAACGTATCGCATGATCACAGCGACTTCGTATTCAGGTTATACCCACAAAGTTCACTTCTAATCGACGACAGTCCACTGCGATAATTAACTATTTGCAGACCAACACTAAGCCATATAAATATGCGGTTTCTCCCTCTCCAGGAACACAGTTTGTTTCCTTTAAACGACCAATCAGCTAATACGGTGTAGGGAAACAGTCGCTGTTTATGGTAAGAACCATGCAGAAAAGAGTCTAATTACCTTTTGAGTAAAATGTAGAGTTTTTAAATATTAATCATGGCTCTACATGTGAGCTGTAAGAGCTTAATGGGATGGCTTTCTTGAAATTCAGCAATTTTAGCTGCGAACGCGAACCTTATTTTGTGAACACGTAGCTCGATAGCCGCTACATCGTGCAGAACTCTCGTATGAGTGACTCCGGCTGCATATGTGAGAGAGATTACAGTGTATATCGATATGCCAGGAACAGTATTTTCCGACAATAAGGGAGGAGAATATTGTTGAACAGTCGCACATTTTTAGCTGCAAGATTTCATTACAGGGCATTTGTCGTGTTGTTTAAGAAAATACCTAATGTGGCCTCCGTGACATGATTTTGACGACTTGGTAAGCTTTATTCAAAATATCGCAGAAGTTAAATAATGCAGCATATATAAATTATTTATATAAACTGTTAATGCTCCATCGCATGTATGACTACAGGACAGTGTTTCTCAAACTGCATCCTGCAAAGGGATGTCAAGTGTTCCGAGAGACGAAAATGCGTATTGGCGGAAGATTTTTATTAGCGGTCATAAATTTGTATGTACGAATTTAAATTCGTGTGGCGATATTCGACACTAATCATTCCGTGGCTGATAGCACGCAGGCAATCAATCGATGATTCACTCCAGAAGCTTCCTGATTCTGTACTGAAGTTAGTCAGCAGAGCTTCGCCATTGACAGAATCAATGTGTTCGCCTAAACGATCAGGTAATCGTTCATGACCTTGGATTGTGGAATCTCTGATATTTTGCAGAATAAATCGAAAGGTCATAGGTAATTTTCTGGAGATATGAAAACGAGCAGCTGATTCCGGTAGTCGCGCGGTCTATGGAGTGGGCCTGCAGCCCCTCGCTTGCAGGGATTGCAGGTTCGAATCCCTCCAGGGGCATGAATGTCTGTCTCTTTTAAGGGTTGTATTTTGTCGGGTGGAGGTAACTGCGACGGGCCGATCTCTCGTCTTGAGGAGTCCTACCGGATGTACTGTGTTTGAGCGTGATTTCGAAACTTCAACGATGAGGAGGCCTAGGCTGCTAGGGCTGTCTAACCATGAAAAGAAAAAGCATTGTCAACTGAATGGCCTTTTGAATTATAATTCTTGGGTTCTTGGAAGGAAGAGTCATATGTTTGTGACACTGTTTGTAAGAGGAACGAACTGCACCAACACGGTAGGAGTGGTATAGCCCATTTGATCCGAATATCGGGTCTTGTACCCAAACTGAGACCTGTCCCGTGGAGACACTCGAAACTCTGAACTCTGACGCGAGGAAAGCAATTCAATTGTGATCTTATTCAGGTTTGCTGCAATCAGTGGCGCACTGAACATGCTTCAGTTACTGAATCTGCAGTGAGAATTTGTTTTGTACATTCTGTGCACGGACTGGGGCGGGGCGGATATGCATCCTGTCTTACAGACGTGTTCCTTATCAGGCGCGAAGTCTTAGCACGTCTGATGCCAGCCATGCATAAAATAATGTGCCTATATGTATGCAGGCGATCAGTGATCGACTTTATAGCGGTTATGAAAGAGAATTTATTACGATCTAGAACATGTGCGATCTGATGCCAGGTGTATCTTGATTTTCCTGTTTATTCTGTTTCCTTATGAAGCGCCTGCCAGTTTTTAACGCCGTGTACTTTGCAAACATTCTGTTGATTAACACGTCGAAGGTGATGGCGAAGGTAACAGTGTGGACCTAAGATGGATATTCAAGCCTCTTGCGTTGTGTAGGCCCTGTCGACAGGTCAGTAGTTACCGACGTTTCGGAGGGTCTAGTGCCTTCAGCTTCAGGATCAAGCAGTCCAAGAAGAAGTAGTTACCGGCCTCCTGGACTGTTTTATCTGAAGACTAAGTCACTACGGCCCGTCGAAAAGTCGGAAACTACTTACCGGGCGACATGGTGTAACAAGCCAGAAGACTTGAATCTTTTAACAGAGATACGTTAAGTGACATATAATAGCGGTAAAAAGGGACCTGAAATATGTCGGAGAATACAGGACCAGATATCAAGTTACATAGGTAGGTCTGTCCGTAAGTTTTCTAGGTACAGCAGGATGCACAACAGGTATAATGATCGAATAGCTGGAACATTTCAATTTTCGGTAACCGTTTGATCTCGGACGTGCTGGACAAACGAGCATTTGCTGTAGTATTTTTCAGTGAGTAGGATCGAGGAAGATTGAAGCGTATTCCAGATTAACGACTTCCGTGAAAGAAGAGCACTGCACTTCACTCACGTGGCGGTATGGTCACTGCTGTTGCTGAGTTAATTGTAACAAATAAATGAAGGTGTGATTGGTCGGAACATGTGACGCATGTGCTGCACGGAGCTGGTGACATTTGTCAGGTGGCTCCCTTGACCATTCTGCATCGGCTTCCGTTGAGCTAGCATTGGCTTGGTTCACTATGCGGACGTGACTTGTGTTCTTGAGTATGGTACACATGAGTGCGTGATGATGATTTCTGTGTTCCTGGAACTTCTCTTACAGACTCGCAAAGCATACTTGTCTAGAAATTTAACCTAAATACTCGTTTATGAACCCTGACTTCACGAAAGGTACGAGTTAATTGCGTGTCGTTCTTTACGTATAATTTCTCTAAACAAAACATAACTTTGCGCTACATAATTCAAAAGTAGTATAGTGAGCTGAGAAAAGGTACGCATGAATAAGTAACTGTAAACGGAAATATCATGGTGAATATTAATTAACCTTTTGGTGCCGGAATTATTTCTTTAATTTTAGCACACCCTGTATATAAAATGTTAATAATACAGGAACCAAATACGTTAGAATTATGAAAAAACTGCATTTTGAAAAAAAAACGGAGTGTATACACCGTGTTTAAAATATTCAGTAACTCTATTTGTTGAATAAATATATAAAATGCAACTTTAGAGGTTAGCGGTGCGGTACGACCACAATAGTTGACATTAGGCGTCAAAAGGTTAATTAGTTTGAAGTAAGCACTTTAAATTAAAATAGTGCACGATACCGAAAATTAAAAAAATAAAAGACTTTACTAACAAGTCGCTAAGTGCCCCGTTTGGGAAACTTCCTGTTGAGTTAACGGCCTTCTGAGATGTTTCGCCGTGTAGTTTGTAGGTATTTAGTAACGTTGCGGTGGAACATACTGTCTTCGTCTTCATTGTTAATATTTCCTCTTAACATATACATAGAAAAATATATGTAGGCAGTGTTATAACTGGCAAGAGAACCGTTTCTGCAAATATTTGTGGTTGAAATTGCCAACATAAAATATGTTTTACGGTTTTAAAATTACTCTACAAGGAAATGACGATAATTATCGTTTCTGGAAATAACTCGGTTATCTCAGCGTGCACACAGCACATAAATATCAGACCGCTAGCAGTGTAATATCGGATGTTTTGTCAGGTGTTAGAGTAAATTAGAGTTAGGTTTGCTATTTGTTGTTGGCGATCTACTAAGTGAAGCTTTGACGTTTTGCTGACCGTGCATCTCAGTATATTTATCTCGGTATTTAACCAACTTGATGCACAAAATTTGTTTCACAATAAGTTTCGCAATAAGTTTTATTTCATAAAACTTATTGCGAAAAAAATGTTGTGCATTAAGTTAGTTAAATACTGAGATAAATAACTGAAGCTTGTTTTCAATGCTGCTGAAGAAATGATAATATGTGTGCAGCCTATTGACACCTCTGGCCTGAGAGAGGTGAAACCACAATGACCTTAATTAACAAGATCACTGAAAACCATATCTCATCTGCACTTAGCTTGCGTGTTATTTCCACATTAGTACGGTGCATCTTGATATTATCAAAGTTTTATTTATTCACCAACTGATGCACCAGTGAGCTGTCTTAAAAACAATATTAAAATTTATATTAAAATTTACATTAAAACAGCTCCGACATGTTTCGGTGTTACAGTTACACCATCATCAGGGAGCGCATTAATTTGTGCTTACTAAAGTTACAGTTGTTGAAATAGTCCATAAAAATAAATCGGTGTGTGGTTAATACGATGGTAGTGTGGCTGCATATATTGGGTCCTTATTGGTGTTTGTGTGTTGCACTGTTCGGCGGTAGTCTACTGCCGAACAGTACAGACTGTTTTAACAATTGTAACTTTAGTAAGCACAAATTAATGTACTCCGTGATGATGGTGTGACTGTAACACCGAAACATTTCGGAGATTTATCTCAGTAATTAAGCAACTTGATGCACAACATTTTTGTTTTACAATAAGTTTATTTCATGCCTCTACATGTTTCGAGCACGTGTGCTCATCATCAGGAGGTAAAAATTGCGTTACACAACCTCTGGTATCATCAGACCTATAGGTGTGAGATACCAGAGGCTGTGTAATGCAATTTTGACCTCCTGATGATGAGTACATGTGCTCGAAACTTGTAGAGGCATGAAATGAACTTATTGTAAAACAAAAATTGTGCATAAATTTGGTTAATTAGTGAGATAAATATACTGAGATGCACGGTCAGCAAAACGTCAAAAAATGTCGGAGATATTTTAATGCAAATTTTAATATTGTTTTTAAGACAACTCGCTAGTGCATCAGTTGGTGAATAAATAAAACTCTGTGTGTTATGTTTATGATATGAGAATGTTACCAGCCTGGGACCTCGAAGTCGTATGAACTGTGCCTGCATCAAGCATTTTAAAATTGGATTCGAACATTACGACACTTCAGAGACAGATTCCAAGCAACAAAATCCGAACTATACGCTCGCTTGGCACAAATATTCTTGCTTTTTTTGGGATTCCGAAGATTTTTGTGTACGTAAGACAGTTTGTCTCTGTCGCCTGTTTCGGTCTCACAGTAGCCTATGTGGGACAATAATTCGCCTGCCACCAGATCTGTGCAATCCGATTTTTCTGCAGAATACACGACTCTAATACGTGTGTTGATGTTGCCAGAGGGACGGAATACGTAGCTTCGCTCTGACGTGACACGTACCAAAAGAAGAATTTGTTTAGGCCTCTGCGTCGGAACTCAGTGGGACGTGATGAGCACAGTATACTGAAGATACATTCTTAGCGAAATAACTGAAGGCCCCTGTAGGCTTCAGCTCCCCTCTCTTTAAATGGTTCTTTTGGGACTTTAATATATATTTGAGATGGGAGAAATCAAATTCTACCGCTCTTACTTTAAAATTAATTTGTTTTAGGGCAATGTAATTCTCCTGAATTGATCCTATAAAACTTAGTCTTACTTCAAATAATAATCGTAGAATGTGAAGAATCAGTTTAACCGAGGAGTGTGCATTCCTTCACAATGAAAAAAAAATCTTAATATTGACATGCATAATAACTGTATATTGTCCTTAAGTCGAACAACACAGAAAGCAATAGCTCCTAGATTTATTAGTTTTTTTTCTGCACGTTAATATTGCAATTGTGCCTTTACGTCGTTTTATGAAGGCTTTTGTATCGTTTGTTGTATAATTTTGTTCTGTCTGTGTACTTGTGTAACCTGAACTGAAATGAACTGAACAAATATTGGCGTATTCGGGATGTAATTATCCCTCTTAACCGTTTTCACTTTAACGTTTTTTAATATTCATGTTTTGGTTTGCTACCTGATGCGATTTTTTTTCCTATCATCTCTTCTATATACATTCATTTGCGGTATGAAACTGATGTATATTTCCTTTCTTTTTACGTGCTCTATCCGTAATTGGCCTTACGGCTCTTATGTCAACACGTTAGTGATTACGAACTGAATTTGAATTGAATTGAAATCTTTTATGATTACGGACTTTTTACATCCTAGGTACGATGAATTTGTTAGATATGACATCCAGGGCTTCATCGGAGCCGTGTTTGTAATTTTTGCCTGAAAGATATTGTTTGATAGTGACTTACACACAGTGTACAATGTACATATACGTGTATGTTTACGGTCTGTCTTTGTACCAAATGTCACATACCTAAATAGAATGATTCATTAGCCATCGCCATCAGACCGAACGCTAAAGTCACTTTTCGCACGGCTACAGTTTTCTCGAATTTGACAGAGATCATCCCGTTGTGTATTAACAAATTTGTTTAATGTATTATATACCGTCAGTACACAACAATATATGAGTGCAGTGGTAAAATATATACAATTAGGTCACATTACGGCTACATGTTTCGACCGTAAGCGGTCATCTTCAGGCCAATGAAGAACATTGAGCGCTACCTTATTGTGCCTTAATAAAAAAAGTAAAGCAGTCCCGTTACAGGTCTGGAGTGGCCCAGAGGGTTCCATTAAGTTAAGGTTCCCAGATTACGTGACAGTGGCCCAGGATGATGGTAAGGTTGTCAGCCTTACGCACCTGCCGCCTTTACCCCCAGGAAATATTCCTGGTACTCATTTCATTTAGAGGCTGAGTCGACCCCAGGGCCATAGTGCGATCGGAAGGATTATGTCAATGAAAAATTCCAATCACACTATCTGGAATCGAACCAGCGACCTTCCGATTTGTAGCACAGCATATTGTACCTTAATAGTGTTCTTAATTGGCCTGAATATGACCGTTTACGGTCGAAACATGTAGCCGTAATGTGACCTAATTGTATATATTGTATCACTGTACTGATATATTTTTGTTTACTGACGATATATAATACATTATACCGTTTTCTTGGCTTGTGTCTACGGTAACATTATGCTAACGGATGTTGCGTATGTTTGCAGTATTGTCATTTTTTGTGTCATTTGAGGACGTAATGGTAGCATATGTGGCGCTAGTGTCTGTGCCGCTTTCTAAAATTCGCGCAGCTGCCATATTGATTTTACTCATTGCAGAAAGTTAAAAGTGACGACTTTGTTATGTCCTGCAGTGACGTAATATTCTTAGCAAGTTTCGTGAAAATTTGCCACCTGGTTCAAGAGTTGGAATGTTTGAACACACAGACAGCAAGTTATCTTAAATTCTATGTTTTCCCTTACAGGAAAATAGAGGAGACTTAAAAGAGAAACTAAATACTATTAAATACTATGCACTGTTTCCTGTGGCTCATGTCATTGGCCCGCCTGTGGATTCGCCGGCTCCTCCGCCTGTCCCTCTTTTCATTTTCGCAATCATTGTGTAATTAAATTTGTATGTTTGAAAATGTGCATAAATGTGGATTGTTTATTGTATTGTTATTACGTAGTTGTTCGTGCGAGGCTTTCGGCATGAAAGGAAATATCCGAATAGAATTAGAATTTTTTAGTCTGAGAAACTAACTGCACAAATGCGTATGTGGGCGTACTGCTGATTTAATGAGTGTAAAAGCAGACTGTGTGTGGTCTCTCTGTTGCTCTTTTGTAGCTTTAAGTCACTGAGGTTGAAGAGTGCCACATCTGTGACACACATGAGAGAGACAAATATTTCATACGTATTGCTTCAGAAACATAATGGGAAACGTTACTTGTGGGTTCCAAATTCAGATCAGATCAAATATTTAATGGTTGAATGAAATGTTACAGGAGGCGGTGGATATTTCACGGTTCGTAGCCTTTATTTCTGGTTCTACAAACAGTACGGTTATGCGTACTCCACTTCATTCCACCAATCGTGTTCTCAAGATTTAAAAGAACGACCGTCGAATGCGTATATAAGAAGGGGTTGAAAGATGTTTGGTATTGAAAGTGGTGGGAAGATGTTCACGAATGCTGATTATGCAAGGGGGTGAAAGAAGCGTATCTTGTATTTTTTCGGTGAATTGTCTCGGAGTTTGGCTGTAGAAATTAAGAAAACAACGAAAAGAATATGGCCAGCATGTGAGTGAAGATTTGAAGTCAGTACCAGTCTATATATTTTGTATTCTCGCCCTGACTGTGTGAATTCTTTTGCCTGTGATCGAGTGGAATGCGTATTTTCAGAAGCTTAGCAGCTCTAGCCTTTTAAAAACATGTATGTTGATTTGGGCAAAGCCCGAAGAACTAACAGACGTAGTACAGAGCACCAGAAGAAACTGTCGGATGATATTGCTTTCACTCCTAATTTTCAAAATAATAGCTGTTACGAGTTTCATAGTATGTAATCACCTTCGACTCATCTACGTATTTGCAGACCCTCTTGTGCAACCTACAAACCATTTAGTAACGACGCTTTTAACTTGTAAGTAAACTCATCATAACTCAAATAAGGAAAATGATTTTAACACGAATAACTATGCACAGAGTCGGGGAATTTTGTTTCCAGATCGTGTTACGCCCTGGACATCAAAAATAATTTGCCAAAATACACATTCCCTTTCATATTAAGTGAACATGTCTAGAGGTATCATCGGCGCGTCTTGGGGTTAGCACATGCTCAGATATTTTAATTTAAATCGTGGGAAAGCGACCTCGTGTATATTTTCATATCGATTACAGCGCAACGTCCTGATACAGCCAACTTTTGTTTTGGGCGTAACAGTCTGACCAGCAGTACATTTATAAGACGAAATTATTTGAAACTCTTTTTGCTTCCTTTTCATTATTCTGCCTAGTGTTTGCATTTCACACACACACACACACATACACACACACCACACACACCACGCACACACACACACACATACACACAATACACACACCACACACACGCACACCACACTCACACCACACACCCACCCACACACACACACACACACACACAAACACACACACTCACTC
>Ga0123352_10010603_pt1 | contig 14466 bp, 6 predicted proteins | sample TergutLab28metaG_FD_89700 | JGI IMG/M metagenome (GOLD analysis project Ga0123352, IMG submission 89700) | Labiotermes labralis P1 segment gut microbial communities from Petit-Saut dam, French Guiana - Lab288 P1 | ecosystem: Host-associated > Arthropoda: Insects > Digestive system > Gut ... | reverse complement strand
TTAACAACTTGTCATACACAATACACTTGAGATAGCAGTATATGTATTTTTTTATTTAATAGAACAACACTCCAAGTTTTTGTTACATACCTTACAGGTGCTCTATATGTGCACTCTTTGTGATTCTACAAACATCAACATGATAATCGAGTTCGTTTCGCATGTCAGCGGTGATGGTTTCAATGGCGGTTCTGATTCGTACCTTCAGTTCCGGGATACTTGCGGGAAGAGAAGGAACATAAACCTGATCCTTGACGTAACTCCATAGAAAGAAATCACATGGGGTTGCATCTGAAGAACGAGGTGGCAGTTGTTAAACCCCCGACAATCATTTCGAGTCACCTTGTATATTTCTTTCTTGATGATTGACAATAAGCTATAGCCTTCCATATTACCGTGTATTTTTTATTAACTAACATAAGTTAAAACCAATAAATACGCTTTATTTTTGGAAAAGCCCTAATTATCTATAAAACAGTCTCTACGTGTTCGGCCCTCTTCGACCATTATTAAGGAACTCCAGCTAATTATATAAGGACAGTACAAAGATAAAATGCTCTATGTAAGTGACATATGCCGTACTCTGTCTTAAGAATGTTTTTCGTTATTATTTGAGGCACCTTTATAATAGCCACAGAGGGCCGAAACATGTAGTTGACGAAGTGTAGACAGTTAGAGGTCTCTGTAAGTATTAGTTTGTTTTAATTTTTGCAGTTAACCGTACCTTCTACAGTTAAGAATTTCAAATGAGGTCATGCCCAATACTCATCCGAAGCTTTCCGTTCTCCAAATAAACTATTCACTTAAAGTAAGACGCAGTTTAGTTGCTTTCAGTGTGAGGCCTACAAGCGGTCAACTATTGTCTGGTTAGCACACTGGTTTCCTATAGACGCCGGACCGGATACGATTCTTCCGTACGGAGTTTGTGACGTTCAGGTCCGTATCTCTACTGAGTCTAGTTACATTGTTAGGTTTACACCGGGCAGCTCGTTGTGCCAATCTCTGATTTAACCCAATATAAAAAATGCTGGTGTCCTGTTAAGGAGGAAGTGAGAAAAACATAATAAAAAAACTGAGATCTTAAACATTTAGGAAATTGAACCATACACTGTAGTATACAAATTCGTAATTACTTATATTCTACAAACAAAATTGCTGCAGCCAAGGAATTTGAGAACTTTGTACATGTTCGTTTTTTTTATTATGAATTTTACGTAGACGCGCGTTAAATTGTTTCGAATCCTCTTTCTGTGGTGGTTAAATTTGCTGGAGCGTGAAGATGATCACTCATTGCGATATTTAGGATGTTTTTATGTTGCCTTCTCTTAAAATTTATGATACGTTTTATGACCGCAAACTACTGAAGAGTGTAAATACGTATTTGTTCTAGCAACGTCTCTTTTGTAATTTACAACTTTTTAAAAGTGACAGGCCTTTCAGATTGTCTTGTACAACACAGAACATGCATAAATGTAAACATTTCAAACTTCGATCTCGCGCTCTTCCGTACGCAGGTAGAAAAGAATGGACTTTTTTATTGGCATCCATTTGTGTAGGGCTAATGAATCACACGACGAAAAGTTTCCAACAGTATCACCGTCTTTGAACATTAATAAGATGCCGTAAATGGTTTAACTGTTATGAGAAAATTGCTATCATGAAAATTAGAGCCTTTTGGGACGTGATACTATGATATTGTTAGTAATAATATCTTACCGCCGTTTCAGAAGAGCTTGCTGCCACCATTTCAAAGTGGTCTTTGTCCATTACCTTGATAATGGGGTCAGTAAACTCCTCCACGGTGTCGGTAACAAATTAACAAACTTTCTGCCTAAGCTGGATTTAGTGAGCACCACCGTGTTTAAGATGCATGCTGGATACGAGGTTCTTCTAAAGATGCTGATGAAGATTCAAATCTTCTGGTATATGAAACCGTTTATATTAATATGAAGTTACTTTTCAATTGAGGTTTCCGCCCAAGATCTCGGGCCTTGAAGATAGGATACCGCAAGATATTCTGAAACTTGACTTTTTTGAACATTTTATTGTGATATGCATATGTAATAAGAAACAACAAAATGCACACTTTCTTCATTAATGATTTAATTCAATTATATTTTCTTCGACATGTTTCGAACATCGAAGTTTTCATCCTCAGGAAGACTTGTACATGCAGTTTTGTGGTATTTATTTCATGCATCCGTACAAGCAGGATGTCTTGTCGCTGTCAGGCTGTATGTGATATCACACATATCTACGTAAAATTCATAACAAAAAAGCTGTCAGGATGTGTGTGATATCACACACATCCTGAGAGCGACAAGACATCCTGCTTATATAGTTGTATGTTAAAATACCATAAAGCTGCTTGTACAATCTTCCTGAGGATGAACACTTGGTTGTTCGAAACATGTCGAGGAAAATATAATTGAATTATATCATTAATGGAAAAAAGTGTGCATTTTTTTGGCACTTTGTGCATGTCCTCTGAAACGCCGGTAGGTATATTTCAGTCCGCCTGACATCATATCTCAGCATACATGCATCTTCGACGAGACGCACGTCTGTGTTTTCCTGTTCATTTTACTTTTGGAACAACTATTTCAGTTCAGCATACCAATGAAGATGCAGATCGCATGTGGTCATAAGCATTTGTTTTCTTCATCCTAATTTGATTACATCCCGGCTACTGCGTCATAACTTAACATACTGCAGCTGAGTAGGATAATGTGGACCAACATAGACAAGTACGTGACCTGCTAAGAATTTCCAATCTGATGTCTCTCAGCAGCCGATCCCAGTAGCCGCGCGGTCTAAAGCGTGGATCTGCGGCTGTTCCTTGCTGGGATTGTGTGTTCGAATCTCCACGGGGGCATGGATGTCTGTATGTTGTGAGTGCTGTGTGTTGTCAGGTAGAGGTTTCTGTGTCCGGCTGATCACTCGTCCAGAGGAGTCCTATCGAGTGTATTGCGTCCAATGAGTGTACGTGCAATCGCGAAGCCCCGTAAAAGGAGGCCATGACCCGGAATCGGGTCGAAGCGTCACAAAAAAAAGGGGGGGAGAGAGAAAAAAGAAAAATAAAAACATATTTCAGCGTGCGCTAATGAGAAATCGAAGTTGATTTGTCAGCAGTGACGTTTCCGGACTTCTTTTTAGTAATATAAAAATGTGCTCAGAGTTATAAAGTCAGATATTGAAGTAATCTCTGTGTAATGCAGAGGTTAAGAACACATGTAGATATTACAGCTTCACCACCTCAGAGAATTGATGGTCTTGTTTCTGTTCTCCCTCCCTTCCCCTTTCTTCCCCTGTTCCTCCTTCTCCTTGATCATTCTCCTCCAGCAGAAAGCTTGATGCTGTAAACCACTTCAAGTTACCAGTCTGTTAGTCTACACCTTTATGGCATGGTGCACAATTAACGCATAAGGGCAAATTTATCTCCGTGTGGTCGTTGCAAATAAAGGGTACTGGGTTGATTTTTAACAGTTTGCTGGCTAGTGGAGAGATGTACTCGTTATAGTTGGTGCTGTGAGTTTCGCATATTATAGTTCCTATTGAGCCTATTGTTGTCACTATGATTGGAGAATCTTAGTTTCACTTATGGGATAGGCTAAATGCGTTTCTTCACCACTACCTATTTTCAGAATTCGGAAGTCCTTGCCGGTTAAATGCTTTCACAACATTACTGAAAATTTCTCTTTATGTTACATTTATACACTGAGTTCCAACCCCCATTATTGAGCCGGGATAGCGCAGTCGGTATAGCGGTTTGGCTACAGCTAGACGGTTGGGAGTTTCAACCGAGGTGGCAGTAAGCGATTTTCTGTTCCATACACCCGTGCAGACCGGTCCAGATTCCCACCAAGCCTTCTGTACCATGGATAGCGGAAGTTTTTCCCGGAGGTAAAATGAAAGGGAAGCGGCTTCAGCAAGACACCCCATCTATTGCCCATATTATCAGTTGGTAGAGCTCTACATGTCCTCCCATACTATGCCTTAATTTAATGATATACAGAGAGCGTTACCTTTACGTCCTCCATTACAATAATCGACAAGTTAACACTATTTTGAGGTATAATTCCTATTTATTTTTAATTTCACATGAAACAGATAGGTACATTGTGTAGATATATGCAGAGTTTGGTAATGTCAATTCTAAGGTCTGCCCTTAAAGGCAACTCCGTTATTCAAAAAATGTTAGTTCTCTTATTACAGTGTTACGTTTCTACTTAATCGCTCGAAAGCTATCGTTTATTTAAAGGATCTAACTTTCAAACAAACACAATGTGATTATTTCTTCTGGTGTCTCCATGCACATAAAGTTTTATGAGATTTTCTGTACTTTGTGACATGCCTGGATGTCCTGATTTTAATTTATCGTCACGTATGTACCGCAAGAGTCATGCTGCTGCATGAATTCTCCTACTTGACTAGTCAATGGATTCATTGATGTTTTCAGGTTGATGTGATATGGCTACTGTGCAAGGGGTTTTGTTTGCGAAGCGGAATTAGTTCTATAGCTCAAACTCTGGCAGTTTGAAAGATAACAATGTTTGGATTATGATGATTTGTAATCTCTACCTGAGCGAAAATGTTGGGGTGAAATGAATTGTTACAATATGGGCTGTCATTTTAAACTTAACCCCTTTGGATAAGTTGTCAGACCTTGTTTATTCAACTGCCATAAGTTATCTGAAAAGGCAGTAAAGCGTGAAAAATAATTACTTTGCCTTTCAGCCTACTTTCTCAGAGATAGTGATTTACTGAACCCTGGATCTGGAATATGGCAAGAGAATACATTTTAAAATCATAGCTCCAAAATATCCTGCAAACTGTAACCGTCCATCTACCGGTAAGGCTTATTCTTAGAATGGAACTTAACTTATTTTATGCCCCCGTGCTTTCAGACACTTGACGTGGGAAGGGAGGCAATGTTATTCAAAGAATATATTTTATTAGTATATGCAGTGACTTACAAATTTTCAGATTTTTATAATCCATCCAAAAGAACGTCCATATTATAAATATTAATCAAACAAGTCTCTCCTAAATTAAACACAGAGATGGTATATAATGCATAAATGTAAGGATACTTCAGAGTGAATTCCCCCGATGAAATGTTGCATTACGTACAGAAATGCTGTTCTTTCCATTTTGGAGTGGAGTATTTAAAGTGTCTGTGTTTGTTCTTACTTGAGTGACACTGAAATGATTGCACGTGATGCAGCTGTGTTGTCGGTGGGATACCTTTGTTAAGGCTATGGGTTGTTTTAGGAATAAGGCGGTGTTATTTGTGGTTTGAATTATTTTGAAGCTCAGATAATTTTTATTACTGGATTGTAATATTTGTTATATTTATGATGCTTGTAAATACTGTATAATTATGTTAAGCTGTTAAAAATTATTGCATGTCTCTGATGACAGTTATTGTGTGGTGTACACGTGAAATGTAAAAAAGTGAGTGCACATTTGACGATGAATATTTAACATTATTAGTTAAAATTAAAAGGTACTGACATGAAAAACTTGAAGCAGAGGGATTTGAAAGAAAAGTATGACGTGATACAAAAGAAAACATTCCACAATTTTTGTGGAGATTCATGCTATAAGTTTCCTTTTCTGCGTCCTCTTCTTCCGAGGAAGTTATGAATGTAGATCTGGTGCTCGAATTCTCAATATCCGGAGAGCTGTTGTGATTATTCCGAAGTTTCGCCCAAACATTTTAAAGAAAAAATATGCTGTTTGGGCGCAAAAATAAAACTTTTAAAACATGAAGCTGTGTTTAAAGAGTATCAAATGGAAGCACATTAACGAAAAACGAAACTTTATTTTTGGAGATTTTCATAAAAAACAGATTTATTTATGCACGAAGGTGAGGGGGAAAACACAAAATGTAATTCAGATGATGAAAATTTTATTTAAAAACTTTCACTAGAAGTAAAATATTCTTGTGGAAGCCCATAAATATTCTTGTGGAAGCCCATAAAGTCACCCAAAGACATCACAATTTCTCGGGTCAGAGTTTGAAGTCTACTGCATCAAATCATATTTAGTAATTTCCATGGGTTTGAGTTTTTAGTACAAAACAATATCACTTATCTTTCTGTGTTTTCGTGAAGTGACAAGAACTATTTAACAAATTTTGAACATTTCTATAAAATTGTATTTATCAATAGTAAAATGGTCCTTCCGTTCTTTAAATTATGAAACAAAAGCAATAGGATACCGGCTGTTTTCCAACTCTTGTCAGCAGAAGATCAATTTGCGCTTGATTTGTTGCTGAAAGATGGTGTCACGCATCATGTAATACTTAATGCATAATACAGAAGAGAGACAAAGTCTCTTTCATAACATTTCAATTGTTTTTAATGCATAATATAATACGCTGAAAATTTTAAAACTCTTAACGTATATCAATCAAATTGACAGTTTTCATTCTACCCGCATCTTTTGTATGTATAAATAAAGTTTGGAGAGAATGTTGTAGGGTATTGCATTAATCAAACAAGGTGTGTCTGATGAAATGTCAATAATGTGTCACAGGTGCACTTTAGAATACTTAGTGTTGGCTAAGTAGAAGACTGTAATTAGCGCTGATACTGCTAATTCCTTTAGTGATAACTATTCTTCTTTATATTATTGTTAGCATTATTGTACATTTTATTTTGCTCCCTAAGCTGCTTATATTAGCTCTACACTCCCACAAATGACTGTAATTTGGTATTTGTACTTTGTTAGTATTAACATACTTAATTAAAAACTTCAAATATATGTTATAGAGAAATGTTACGAAAGTGGGAATAGCTGCTGTCCAAACACATTTTACTCTATAACTGATAACCAACGAGTCGCAACTATTTTGTTTTATTTACTTCTAACCAACTCTAAATGTTTCGGGCGATGTTTTCGCCCATCATTAGCAACACCAGCTAGCAGCAACATCGGTGGACAATACCAAAGGCTGTAGTTATAGTGATATGTTCCTGACGGTGAGCGAAAACATCGCCCGAAACATGTAGAGCTGATTAGAAGTAAATAAAACAGTTGCATCTTGTTGGTTATCAATTGTAATTGCACTAACGATGCACGGAAACATGAACGTTAAATTTACATTTTGTCTATCAAATGAAAGGGAAATAATGACACTGCTGGTGTAGAGAGATGCTTATGAATCTTATGTTTATTGGACCGTGCATCATCTTCATAGTTGAATAAAGATAGACAACTTGATATCACTTGCTTTTTTATTTCATTATTTAATGCTCAACGTGTTTCGAATGTTAGTACATCCATCCTCAGGGGCTTGCGACTTATTTGTTGAGTTATTTCATGGATTGTATTGCTCTGGTTCGATGTGTGTTGGTGTTACGTTGTGGTTCGGCTGGGGAGGTGTGGTATCCTTGTGCAGGCTGAAGCCTGCATCCGGCTACCACACCACCCCAACCAAACCACAACGTAACACCAACACGCATCGAACCAGAGCAATACAGCGCATGAAATAACTCAACAAATAAGTCGCAAGCTCCTGAGGATGGATGTATTAACATCCGAAACATGTTGAGCATTAAATAATGAAATAAAAAAGTAAGTGACATCAAGCTGGTCTATCTTTATTCAACTAATAGATGCTTATTAGTTCAGGAATGTCTTGACTCCAGTAACAGACTTCGTCTCCATTATTTGAAATAATCCAATAATAGTTACGTGTGCAATTGGGGTGGTTGTAATTTTTTTAATTAACCCCCTCACACGTTGCTTTTAACATTAAGGTAATGCACATAAAGACGACTCATTATTTTAGCTCAAAGCCGCTCAACTTCATAGTTATTTTTGGTGTATTTATTATTGCATTTTGGACCAAAAATGAAAGCCTACATTTTTGGGAACTTCTGGTCACATATCAACTTCTAACAACAATAACATCAGACAATACTCAGAATCACGTGAATGTTGCTTGAGAAATAGTGAACAGAGGATGGAAGATGACCTATACACAAATATTTCTCTTCTTTTTAGTGATGTTCTTTGCTGTAATATGAACCTAAATATTTTACTTTTACGTAAATCAGACTATTATTGATATGCTGAAATATACGTTTTGTGTATTAGTTGAATGTGCTGTAAATAAATGTTGGTATGATAATACCTTAAAATTGGTGTGACTGTGAGTTTGGAAACAAACTAAAAATTTGTGGGACTTCAGAATCTCTCGACTGTGACTATGGAGATGACTGTCTTCTAGAATGTGGTACCTTTAAATCTTTCCTGATGATGAAGAAGTTATATTACTCTGAAACGTCGTTACTTACCTACCACACTACACGGCGCCACGACTTAGGAGACATAATTCTTCAAAATATATGCCTACTTATTTATATTCTGTCATTCCACACTCAGCTCCCAACTATATTTGAATTAAAATACTAGAATCATTCAAGGGAAGGTAACTGCCAAATGTCGAAAACAAAGTGGTGAAGCTGAAATTATTCAGATTCAATTACAAATTAATAATATGATATGATACACTCCAAATTTACGTAAATACGTGCATATCAAGACCTACTGCAGGTGTCTTTAATTTTCCCTCTAGATTGCACATAAATGCCAAACGTTTTGAGAAATCTAACCTCTTAATCCGTCTGTATGTGTAAATTAGTGTAGTGTAGAAAACAACACGTAATTAATTTTACTTGCTTTTAATATCGAGTTTTTTTTTTACTTTGAGATTACTAGAATTAGAGCGTCGCGCGGTGGCACTACAAGCCGGAAGGAATTTTTCATTGACGTAATCCTTCCGACCGCACTATAGCCGTGAGGTCGACTAAGCCTCTAACAGAAATGAGTGCCAGGACTATCTCGTGGGGATGAAGGAGTCCCACATGTAGAGCTGACATCCTTACCACCTTCACATGCCGAGTTGCTAGAAATTCTGGAAGCCTCAATCTCCTATAGTCCTCAGGGTCTGCACAGGCCTGTTTAATTTACTAGAACCAGAGTGACGCCATCTATTCTGTTAGTTGGCGTAATAAAAACACACGAAATTCTGTACACATATCTATTTATATCCAAGGCATTTGTATCAAAGGTATGCACAAATTGTTTAAAACCCGACACACTCGACAACAAAACACTGATGGAGCAAAAATTCTGTCTCAGCGTAGAGAAGAAAACCAACTAGATGCTACTGAATGCTTTATTGCACTTATAATCTGCTGAACATGTTTCGGGCACTTATATGCCCATCATCAGGAGCTCGAGACTATATTTATGTTATAGCCGCGACTGACCCAGGTCAGTCGCACAATCTCTCTCATCCCGGACGCATAGCCTGCCGCCCTGCACCTGACCACCTACCACCAGCAACCAAGGCATTACCCACCATATGCGGTAATAACACAAGTATAGTCTCGAGCTCCTGATGATGAGCATATAAGTGCCCGAAACATGTTGAGCAGATTATAAGTGCAATAAAGCATTCAGTAGCATCTAGTTGGTTTTCTTCTCTACGCTTATACTACGATGCACGGACAAACATACATCAAATTCTGTCTCAGTTCATACATAGCAACACTACGCTTGTGAATCTTCATGTTTGCACTGTGCATCAATGATAATCAAACACTTTATTATGCAACTAATGCACAATACATAATATGTAGATACAATTAAAATTATAAATTATTTAAAAGTTCTCCAACATGTTTCGGATCACAGAGGATCCATCATCAGGGAGCCTTCTACAGTGCTTGGCAATCATTCCTGTAATTTTAGCCAAGCACTGTACAAGGCTCCCTGGTGATGGATCCTCTGTGATCCGAAACATGTTGGAGCACTTTTAAATAATTTATAATTTTAATTGTATCTACGTATTATATAGTGTGCATTAGGTGGATAAGAAAGTGTTTGACTACGCCCGTGTTTTTGTTTTGGAACAGCAAGAGAACAAGAACAAGTGTCGTTTCAGCCTTGCGTAAAACAGAATTAGAAGCGTATTGATTGCTTTACAGTCTTTGTGTCAATGAAGCTGTATCTCATGGATACGTCCTCGAATGGTTTCACTGGTTCAAAGAGGTGCGTGAGGAACACGTTCAATAAATGATCGGCCCTAAGCTGCTCGAAATCAGTGACGCAGTTACAAAACTGCCATGAACTGCTGGTCAGGTACCGTCCAACGTCCATGGGATTGGTGAACAGCACTTCAACTAACAGGTTTTTTGTCAGGTTTTTTTTTGTGAAGATTTTGGAAAGAAGATGAATTTGTACGAAGTGCGTTGTCCGGGATGTGAACAAGGAGCACAGAGTCGTCAGTATGTTCATACCTGACGAAACAAAACATGTCCCCCTTAACTACACGTTTAATGTAGAAGGGGTTTTTGTATCTTACTACGATCGTGAGATAAATTGTCAGATCAAACACTGAAGAAAACATCACCAAGGACGACCCAAAGTATCTGAAGGAATTTTATTCTGCCTGTAGGTGCTGCAGAGATTATTGAAGCGGATTGCGACAGACAGGCCGCAGTCTGAAGAAGCTAGTTGGTTCTTTTTTAATGAAAATGTCCCTGATTGGTGAATTGAGGCGTGTTGCTCACTCCCCCACCTTGTTCACTCCGTCTGTATGCAACTGATTTTTTTTTAATTTCCTAACGCGGAAAGTGTCCTGAAAATAGGAAGATTCTGGAACATCGAGGGCATAAAATAAAGAGCGGAGTTGCCGAAATATAGTCTGCGATGAAAATGTTTTTTACAAATTTAGAAATATTTAAAACAACATTCTACAATCAGGGAAACTTATTTGGGACAAAAAACTTATTTGGGACAAAAAACGTATTTGGGACAAAAAACTTATTTGGGACAAGAAAACCTATTTGGGACAAAAAATTTATTTGGGACAAAAAAACTTATTCGGGACAAAAAACGTATTTGGGACAAAAAACTTATTTGGGACAAGAAAACTTATTTGGGACAAAAAACTTATTTGGGACAAAAAACAACAACTTATGTGGGACAAAAATTATTCAACATATTTGTTTGTACCTATGCTAACAGATCGAGCCTCTGATCTTTATTATTTGACATTTAAATTGCATGTTCATCGCTGCGTTATGGTTACATTTATCTAACTGGTGTTTATGATGGTCACTAATTGTCCCCAACAATGTAAATAGTTTTATATGAAATGGTCTGCATCCAACTCACATTTACTCACCGACGTTTTTCTATTTTTAGGTGCCTCCGCAAAATCGTGAAAAGCGACTATTAACTTCGTAATTTCTGACCGCAGGGAGCAACTCGACTTCCACTGGACAGATTTTCATTAAATTTTGTATTTGAGTACTTTTCGGCAATGTGAGGAAAAAATTCCAGTTTCATTAAAATCGGACGAGAATAAGGGGCAATTTACATGAAGATCAATATACATTAAGGATCATATCTTGGTCAGTTCTTCTTAGAAAGAGAAATGTTTGAGACAAAATTTGTAGAGAAAATCGAAACACGTATTTAACACTTAATGACTTTCTTTCGACAATCGTGTCTTTATGAGATAATGTGGAAAAATATTTTAGAGCCGGGCAGGCCACAGATGACAATGCGACTCATGCGCTTTGCATGCTGGATAATTAAGGCTACAAGTACACATCCAGAATATGTAATATTAATTTGCCACTACAACAATGTTTGCAAAAACGCGCCTTCATGTCACGTTACACATAATTTGCCTGTCTTGTTGTGATATCATTTTCATATGCTTTCATATTAACAATCTAGGAAGCGCAACACGCAGCCTGCTTGAGACCCTTCGCAAAACAATTTCTATCCAATCAGCTAATCCACATGGCTCAGCAGGCCAGCACGACCTACCCACTTGCAGGTCGTTGCCCTTTTTTTTTGTAACTAACGGCCAACATGAGGCATTGAATTAGTATTTGTGTTACTACTGAAGAGATTAACACTCATAAACAGCGAAAAACCTGAACGTTTTCACTACAGTCAAAAAATACCGCCCACATACCTATCGATTTCTGATGATGGGGGCACGTTATTAGGATCTAGGACTTCCCCTCTTTGGAAAATTGGGACAGTTGAGTATTTTACCAATACTGTGTTTGGCATTTATAGTTGGTACAGATTTAATCACCTCGTTTTTAATAAAATGACATTTTTTTATTTAAAGAATTTTGCAGTATTTTGAAATCACTCCCAACAAGATTTTAATAATAATCTAGTGTCCTAAATACTAGGCTAATGGGATGAATTCCGCATAATTTTAATGCGATATTGTTTCCAATATTTTAATTAGCAATATATGTAAACAGCGTACATAGTGTTTTGTGTTCCTTCATACAGAGATTTCAGAAACACTACTGTTTCAAGCGTGGAATAAGCTATGTTATTGAGAATAGCGAGATAATACGATAAGTTGTCAGTTTCCTGTATTTCAGTAACTCTTTTGTATGGCTGTGTTGTTTTCCTCCTAGTTTAATATTATGTTACATTTCAAACCCACACTTTAGTACCCGCAAGGTGCAAACAATATTGTATAGTGCACTGCCGCACATGATAGAGGATGCTTATACTGTACACGTAAATATTGTTTACATCCGGTAAATTAGAGATTCTGTGAAAAGGGTAGCGAAGTGCATGATTAATAAGTTAGTACGGAACTGTGTTTTATGTGTCCCTATTAAAAGGGGTTGCGCTTGTTGCGATAATCTACGTACATTTCAGTAAGAACGTTCATTCAGGTAAGTTCTGAAATGTATAAAAATTTGCGTATATCCTTTGCTACTCCGGATTCTGTTAAAATTTAAGTAATGTATTACAAAAAACATATCTCCCGTTGTGCAATAGGTGAATGGATTCATAGTTACATAGTACTCGTATGTGTTTCAACTGGAATTTTTAGAATGTGTGCGATTTCGTAACTGCGAATTCATTCGCTTGTTTTACAACGGACCGTTTGAGAGCTTTAACATAACAGCAATAAAGACTCCCAAATTATGGCACTTGTGGTGTGCCGAAACATGTTGTAGAACTGAGAACGTGTGAAGAATATATTTAGCTCATATAAAGTTGGTTTTACTAAATACCTTTACATAAGTCTCCCAATAAAAGTTACACAAATAATACGGCACGATGTTGTATGCCTTCTTCTGGGTAATTCCCCGGCTTCTGAATTTTATATGCCGACATTTCGGAACAGTCTGTTTCATCTTCATAGACCGGTAGGTATGAAGAACTTACCCGCCTATGAAGATGAAACAGACAGAGTGTTCCGAAACGTCGGCATATGAAATTCAGACGCCAGGGAATTACCCATAAGAAAGCATACAAGTTTCAGAACATGGCGAAAGTTTGAAATCAAGAATATGGTACGAATAACGTAGATCGTAACTGCGAAGTTTTGTTATGCATATCTAGTAAAAATATTTATCTTAGTAATTAACCAACTTGATGCACAAAAGTTTGTTCTACAATAAGTTTATTTCATGCCTTTACATGTTTCGAGCACCATGTGCACATCATCAGGTGGTCAAAATCGTATTATACATCCTTGTACTTCTACCTGCCGAACTTGTTTTATAAAGAAATTTAATACTTCAATTTTAATTCTGAGTGTTTGTTGCCTCCAAGTAGTCAACTAAAGCTGTTGTCTCAAACTTCGGCCGCGATACTGGGTACCCTGACAGCTAGATTTGTCTTACTTTCAGTTCTTTAATGAACTTGGCAGGATATTCGTTATATAGGACAGGAAACGTCTCCTTTCTTGTCCTTGTAAAATTATTACTACAAAAAGTATCCTCTCGTTTGAAGTTATATGACTATAATATAATCTGTAGCAATCGTTATTGCGCATGCTCTAGATATGAATTTAAAGATACTTGTTTGTGCTTCTGCAGTGTACAGCACAAAACTGAATGCCCTACACCGACACTTGACTGCGCACAGAAAGTGTCATATATATATTTATGTGTGTGTGTTTACTGAGCACTTTCCAACATAGGCTACGGTTTATGCCATGAAAACTAATTTACATAAGTGCTACAGTAAAGGGGATGGAGACATGCTGACCTACATGTCTGTAAATATGACTTTCGTTTAGGATGTGACCATTTGAGGACAATGATTATGTAACTCTAAACACGTTCTAGAAATGTTTCATGCTGTAATTAATTTTAATTTTCAGTGTCGAGAATTGTGATAAAAAAGATTAAATTGTTCTCTTTGCTTAATGAAAGGCGTACATAATAATGGGGAGCATATGAGCTGAAATTGTAATACGTGCAAAGATAAATGAGAAATGCTACACAGAATACTTGTTTTAAAGCATGAAATTAATGTGTCACTGGAACGATATAAGAGTAGCTTTGAGAATAGCACAAATAGAGTGTTATAAAGAACTAAACTAAACTCCGTGGACTTAGTCCGCACGCGAACTATACCGACAGAGCGGCCGCCGCCGGT
>Ga0123352_10010602_pt1:0-12500 | contig 14467 bp, 13 predicted proteins | sample TergutLab28metaG_FD_89700 | JGI IMG/M metagenome (GOLD analysis project Ga0123352, IMG submission 89700) | Labiotermes labralis P1 segment gut microbial communities from Petit-Saut dam, French Guiana - Lab288 P1 | ecosystem: Host-associated > Arthropoda: Insects > Digestive system > Gut... | reverse complement strand
AATTGTCCTCTGTAATTGATGCTTAAAACGTGAATACGGGAAGAAAATTTTAAAACCGTACGGCATGTGCCAATTGTATTGTCGCCGTTTCCGGTACATATTCGCCACTGAGTCTTCGTGCATGCAGCTAGCTAAACTCACCGGCTCAGAGATTATAATTCTTGAAATTCTGGTACGTCAACGTGTCAAGTAACTTCTTGCGTTTTAATGGGCGAAAAATTTCATTGCGATGTTTGTAACAGCCCCCGGCAGGACCCTGTCTTGCGACAGCTGAATCTGGTCCGCGTCTTCACCCGGTTTCTTAATGATTAATTATAATATTAGCTTCCATGTGCGCATTGGGTTTCCAAGTGGTCCTCTTCCCTTCATAGTGACGGACTGAAATTTTGCTTTCATGCCTCATCTGTGTGCCACATAACCCGTCTGTCTCTCACCCGCTGTGATTTGGGTGAAAACCGCAAGTTACGGATCGTTGTGCTGTGCAGTATCTGTCTGAAATTTGATTTTCGCAGTGATTATTACAAAAACAAATAGCCAGCTGTCGGCCATTGTGAGATTCTAGTTTAGTCGAATTTCGCTGCAGACCGAGAGAAAGCAGCGACGTACCTACTCATGAATGTAAGAGGCCGCTTTCCTTTCCCTTTCGTGTCTCCTGCAGAAACCGCTTTGTCTCTATCGTGTTTCTGTCTGCGTCCTTTGCAGCTTATTTAATTTAACGGTGATGTTTCACCTGCAGCGGTTACTTACCGTCGAATGAAACATTAATGCAGTGAACGATAAATAGATTAGGTTTTGGGAACAGGCCTCCATGGGCTGTTTCTTTGTATTTGCCTGGACATGCCGTGGGTAAGAGTGTTTCTTTCATTGTAAATGGTTACGGGATCAAGATTCGAACTGTATACCTCCAGAACACATCTGAATTGTTGCTCTACCAGCCTGCTGCATTGTTTTCGTTTAGTTCAGATGTGGGGTCCGCAAGCTGTTGCACTGTGTAATCCGCGGATTCTTTGTTCTCTTGCAGTGTAGGCACGCAGGCCATCTCGCTCCGGATAAGAACTTCGCTGGGGTGAACGTATGATACACTGGATCAATAGTAGGCACCCACGTGTCAGTGTTGAGCTTGGTAGAGAGAAACAGTTCCAATTATGCGAATAGCAGTTATCGGACGCGTGTTGACCTTTGTCTATTATTGGATAATCATCATACAGCCTGTTCAGATTTCAACCTGATATTTTTCGTGTTATCAACATCATACCCTGCCACGCCGCCCTAATTTTACTGTGCTCCTTTTTTAAACGCTTTGATATCGCAGTTTCACTGAACGTGTGTGCGGTGAATCTGAGTAGTTTCGGGAGAGAGAGTTATTTGCGTGTACACCGCGACAGGGCTAAGAGTACGAATACATTTACGTTCGTTTACTGTCTGGAGGTACGCTGTGAAATGTATTCGACATGGCTTGTGCAGTACTGACTAATGCCTTACACTGTGCTTTATTGTTATCTTTTGCTCCTATTCGTAACTGCTGCAGACTCTGGCAGCTGACGGACATCAAGACATAATAGCGGGGATGGTTCAGTCGATATAGAAACAATATTGCGGGCCGGAGAATCGAGGTACTATGGTTCGACTCCGGTAGGAATCAAAGATATTTGAGCCTCCTCCGAAACGTCTAGATCGGCTTTTGTGCCCACCAAGCCTTCTATTTAGTGTGTACGGCATTTTGGTTAAACAGGACGGAGCGTAAAACCTATTACACACCCCGTCTAGTACCAAGATGAAACATGAGCGGAGCTGTACCACCACTTCCACGTATCCTTTCGTGACCTGCACATGGACAACTGTACTGGAGTGTGTGTGTGTGTGTGTGTGTGTGTGTGACGGTAATAATTTATGAAGCACATCTGGGCTATTTTAAGGAGGCTTTTCAACTGTACGCTAACACTATATGAAACATTGGAACAGAATAACCCTACACGGTGTAAGAACGTAAAATATCATTATTTTTGCATCCACATTTTTTTCCATTTCCTGTTCTGTCACGTAACGTAATAAGCTTGTAACTTGCTTCGGTAAGTTATTGTACATATAGCTACCAGTAAGTACATCGTTGATTGAGCCCCTTAAATGAGAAGGAATACACCACACTTCTTTTAACGATACAGTACGGCGTGTGTGTTCCAACTGGACGGCGTTTTTAATTTCGTTGAATGTTTTCCTTCCTGCAAAAAACTTTTTCCACTTTTCCGTGCCACCGAATTTGGCTGTGGATTCTTTTTCGTCCCCGGCTGTAAGTTAAATTGCCTTGTACGTAAACCTATAGCTTGCAGTCGGAAGCGATCAAGAGAAAGTGATTGCAATGTTAAAAAGAACCCCCTTCCATTTCCACAGAGAATTTTCCTCATTGCAGGCAGGGGACTTATCCTCAGCTTTCCTCACAGCGGAACAGTGTGAGAGGTTCGTTCGTTCATTCGCATTAGCGCAGTTGCAGTTTGAAGGAGGACGTGGGATTCGTATATTCGCTAAGGAATCGCGGCAGCTGTAGGCTGCGTGGGATGCCGATTTACTCCTAGACACCGCGGCGTAGGAAATGATAGAGCGTCGCCTACTGTCCACAGACCAGGAGATGGTCCCTGCTAGGAATGCGGTAGATGCACGTGTGTCAAATTTTGTCTTGAATGACGAGTTGCTACTATCCCTCCTGAAGGCATCTGCACAGTGCACCCGCTGACTGCACGCTACTTGAAATGCTTGATGTTTTCAGTCTGTGTGTAGAACAGTTTGTCGTTGCGACCAATAGCAGCCCAGGAGTTACCCGCGCCGCGCCAGACACCCCCCTCCCCACCTCACCGCGGGGATCATATCGCGGTCGGCTGTAGTCGAAACATAACCAGTCTTCGGCAGCTACCAGAAATTGAGATTCCTTTGTATTTGTGAGAATTGTCCTCCACCTCGGGCTCCTCCTCCTCCTCTTCCTCCATCTCCTCCTCTTCCTCCTCCTGGCGCAACAGCTGGATTCAAACCTTGCGTTCCGTAATCAGAGGTTCCTTGAAACCTGAACCTGTTCAGACATAAGTTTTGCTCCCCTAAATGTGTGTTCAGCTTTAAATATCCACTGTACAGAAAAGGACTGTGTCTTTTACCATAGTAGCCTTGAATCAGTTAATTCTTGAATCTCATAATGGGAAGGTCTTGTATGTCTGCCCGTCCCAATCTTAAATTTCGAAAATTATTCCACGAATGTTGACGTAAGTTTGATATGGAGGGTGTGCACTGTATTGCAAGGAGAGAATTTAATTTCAGCGCTTGTCTGTCAACTGTAACATCTCCATGTGGTTCATATATACAGAGCAAGGCCCCTCATGCCATAAGACAGTAAGTAGCGCCTGGCATTGAAGCATGTTAGATGTGTAGTGTATATTGGAAACGTTTTGGCGGTGTGGTGGATATTTAATGAAATGCAAGGGAAGAACATTTTTGCATGTCATATTCAGAATTTGTTTTGACAATTCACGGTTACAGAACGGTAGGCTGCTTTTACCCGTAATGTAGTTGATTTTATTTGCTACTTACCCTGGCCGAAAACTGCTAGTGTGCTTAAGACAGAGACGGCATGTAACGTAATTTGGGGTGGAAAGAGAAATGTGTACAAAATTTTGGATCTGGGAACGTGAAGAGAAGAAACCGTTTGGAATAATATTCATTAATTGGTTAATAAGTATTCCTAATACAGCATAGAGCAATTTGAAAATAGTGATCATATTTTTCACCATATCTCTTCAGCTGCGTGAGGCTTTAGCATGAGATCAGTTTTGAGTATCGCAATTGATCTTTGAAGGATCTGAGCTGTGATAAAAACGTGGAGGAAAAAAAACGAAGTGAGTACCCAATTCTCGTGTTGTGTTTGTCAGAGGAACCGTGGGCAGTGGCAGTAGTTCTGCCTCAACGTTGACTTGGGTTATCTGTAATTCTCCTTTCACTGCATTAATTCTTTGTTACACGCATCGAGAATGTTGGAGTGAAGGGACGATGGTGGTGGGGGCAAGAAAAGGAGAGGAAAAGCAAGTAAGAAACCGTCACTAGATTGTTGCTGTCTGAAGAAAGGGAGAACAGGGACGTGGCCTGCATGTGTACGAGAGGGTGTTGTTTTCAGCAGCAAGAGAATGGAGACCGCTTCATTCTTCTTGATCAAATTTGGTTTATTTGCTGACGCATCCCGCCAGATACTTTCGTGCCAAATGACACAGAAAATTGGATATCGAAAGGAAGCCGTGAGTGTTGGAGACGGCAACAGCACATTAGAATCAGGCGCTCCTGGGTTAAGGTTCGCCGACGTTTCGAGACCTTAGCCCGTCCCATCATCTGGGTTTAAGCAAAGTTTACAGAGAAATTTAAACCGATGGAAGGAAGGGACTTGAAGGAACAGTACGTAACCAACAGGCAGTTCCATGCAGAACTCAAAAGCATGTTTCATATTGTATAGAGTTCTCGTCCTTCACTCCTGCTATTACTTGTGCTTTATTGTATTTCTGTGAAGAGCTTGTTCCTTAAGTAGAGATTCTATATCTTGTACATTTGTATGTTACCTCAAAGTTTCATGTTGTCGCCTTGCTTGGAACTGTTACTCTGCGACGATCATTTCACGTACACTGTATAGATACGTTATGATCTGTCTCAATACCAAATTCCAGTGTATAGATACGTTACGATCTGTCACAGTACCGAATTCCAGAGTGTAGATACGTTATGGTGTGTTTCAGTACCAAATTCCATTGTATAGGTACGTTATTGTCTGTCTGATTACCAAAGTTTGCCTGTCTCCACCAGTTGCCGTTGCCGCACTGAACACAAAAAACAAATCGCACAGACGTTTTCTTATTAGCCTACATTCTGCATAAATATTACATGAGATGCTTATTTTTCTGTAGTATGTGGCTGTACACCGTTTCAGGACGTACACGTCACCTCAAAACGTGGCGTGTCTGCCATGTTGTTGCCAATTTTGACCACAGGAGATTATAAAAACTATGGCTTTCGGATGTCCTCCAGTGGCATTCTGATGGCAGGTCATTTCTTTCGAAAATTGAAATTTGGGGCACAGAGAACAAGAGTCCTGCATAAGTTTGCGCGTGTCGAGATCTGCGTTCGTCTGTTTGTTGCGCAGCGTAGGTTGGTTGGTTACGGATGTTTCGGGACACCTTCGTATTGGTTCCTTTGTTCCAGGGTCAGGATGCCCCAGAAAATCGACGATTTCAAGTACATAGCGACAAAAACCTGATCTATGGCGTACGTCTGTCTTTAGGGCATAAAGTAGGCAGATTATGACGACGACGATTGGCATCATCGGTCACAGAACAGGGGCCACTGAAGGGACTTGTCAATACGGCAGCGAGCCGTCGGCGAACATACAGTGCGTGGAATTTTGCGATCTACACTGTGTCTGTTGGGTTCTCAAGGACTGTACTTCGTGAAATTAGTTAATCAGCTTCATTTTCTTTTTGGATATTTAGACGCTTGAAGACGGGACCGATACGCTGTCCCGAAAAGTCGGTATCAAGCCAACGCACGCTGCCCAGCAATCCAGAAGAGCGAAGACCCCAACCTCATGTTCTGAAGTTTAGGGAAAAATTGTTAAATAATTGATTTTTTACTTGGCTTGCAGGGATCATACGATGGTGAAACCAACTGTAGTGTATGGAAGTGAAACACGGGCTATGACTGGGATGGATATGAACAGACTGGGCGTGTGGAAGAGGAAAATATTAATATTAAATATTATGGACCGGTGGTGGAGCAAGGAATGTGGAGAAAAAGAACTAATGAGGAATTGAGGGAGCTGTATAAATATCTAGACATAGTAGCAGATAATAAAAAGGAGACATTGGAATGGATCGGACACGTAGTAAGAATTAATCAGGGAAGGACAGTTAAGAAAATATTTGAGAGTAAACTGGAGGGAAGTAGAAGAAGGGGAACACCTAGACTGAGATGGTTGGAAAATGTAGTGAAGGATATGCGGGAGATGAAGCTTTAAGAGATGGCGACAGAAGGCATTCGACAGGGGAGAATGGGCATCCGTAATTGTGGAGGCCAAGGCCGCAGAGCCAAGAAGTAAGTAAAGTAAGTATGCAGGGAGCATGGGCAGATGATAAATGCACACACAGTTTAGATAGAAACCCGGGAAGTAAGAGGACAGTTGAAAGACTTCGGCATGTGTTACAGGATAATGCTAAGTGTATCGTAAGGATGTACGGTGTGGGCTAGATTCGTCGGGGTGGGGACAGGGGCCAGTGATGGGCGTCTGTCAACACAGTAATGGGCGTTTTGGTTCTGTAAATAGCGGAGAATATCGCGACTACTTTGTCGTCTGTTAGCTTCTCAGGAAGGGTTTGATGGAGCTGGTTGTGTTCACTCCGCTGCGCCTGGTTATAACGCCACATGACACGGCGTAGTGTTTGTGAAAGTACGGAAGTTCATCTCCGTAAGGAGCGTACACGAACAGGGTGACGTGTGGCCTCACGCAGCCAGGATGTAGGAGTTTGACTCTACAGGCGGAGCAACGGCCTTTCCGGGCCGATGTCGTCAACTGCATAAGGCTGACAGCGTGCGTGGATGACCTACTTTCTGATGCTTTACATTGAAATTGCATTTACAAATCGGGCATAGCGTTAACACTTGTTCTGTAATGGATAGTAATGGTTTCTTTGGAAGTATGCTGCCCACTCAGTGCACAGCCAGCATTAGATATACAATCTCAGGCAGCCGACATAAGTATCAAGGACGTCCAAAGTTCGGTTGTCACACTTAGCGCACGGATCCGAGAATTATACTCGCGCCACAGATTCTTGCTACTTATTGCAGCGTGTTTCTCTGCAACAGATTGCCTGTGGTAGGCGTGGGACCATAACACGTCCTCTTTTTCGACCAAGAAATTTCCGGGGTTTTCACTATTTGTTGTTCCTTAAAGGTTTTGCATGCTTTAATTGTACAAAAACGATGGAAGTATATTTCTACCACCTTTGAAATAAATATGCAATTATAGTATAATTGGCCGAGGCAAAAAATGAAAACATAGGAATACAGGAATGGACCATAGGTATGGCTCGGAAACTTTAGCAGTGTTTGTGACAGTTCATTACGTCAGTAGCGGAGAATAAAGAGTGTAACAGAGGACAGCGGGGTGTATCAGGAGGTAACAGAAGTATGAAGGACCACGTAAGAAGGAAGACGTGCAAGAGATGGCGACAGACCGCGAAGTATATGTATTTTGTATACAGACTTGAATAGAGTTTTTGTCTGTAATTGTCTATATATTGACACGGAAATAAAAGCTTTATGTAATAAAACATTAACTATTTATGTGTCATCTTTTTCAATATACATTTTCTCTGATGTCCTCTTTTATAGTGAATAAATGGAAAATGACCTGTTTTCTTCAGATGGACGTAGGGTGAGCCTATAGACGGCCTGCACGGTCGGCATGAGTGTGGGCTGGAATCACTGTTCGAATCTGTACCATCAGTCGGTCACTGATAGGGTAATATCTTTTCCGTAATTAAGGTGTCTCTGCCCAGCTGGGCGGGCTGAATCAGAATCTAAGAGTCGATCCGTTGCTTATTGCGTAATATAACCATAACAGAGCGCTGGCGGTAGATGTCTGTGGCCGGTGTGGAGGGAGGAGGGTTGTGTCACACCGTTTTGTATAACAAGGTGCCACAGGTCGACGTCTGTAGCCACGTGTTCGATCAGCTAGAAGTTCTCACAGAGAGCCGTCGCTGGGTGGCTCCTTATTCCGTAACACAAGTATATCGCCCTCCAATAACGCGTCAAAGATGTGCGACTGTAGCAACGTAGTCTGTTGTCGAGAATCTGCCCAGTGGCAAAATCTGTCATTAATCGGTCGCCTCATCTGTTCTTCTCTTCTGTGTCTGCCTACACAAACAGCGGCGGCGAATCACTCTCATAATCAACTGTACTCGTGTCGTCGGCGTAGGAGCCTAAATTACCGTGACCATAACAAGGGGCCTGTGGTAGACATCTGTGGCCACTCGCTCTGTCGGTAGCCCAGACCAACCACTCATACTGAATGTGTGACTGTTGTGCTGACTAGCAACAGAGTGCCTTCATGTTGTGGTTGTGTGGGTTGTCACACTGTGTAACTGTAAGATGGGCACCGACGTTTCGGAGGGTAGCGTCTTGTATGTAAAAAGAGAATACAGTTCATTACATTACGTGGAACTCCTGAACCCTTAGTCCTGAAGATAGTCAAATGATCGAAAACATAGCAGACGGTTTTAAATACAGAGGATTATGCTACCACTGTGGTACTTTGATCTTACACACCATCCCTGAGGCTCAACCATCCTGTACAGTGGGGTTTCTTTCCCGGGGGTGGAGCAACCGGGGTTTGGCGTTAACCACCCACATCCACTAGCGTCGAGGTTAAAGAAATAGTAGAGCTACATTTCTACTCCACCTCTGGGCCCTCATGGCCTGTTCTAGGGTGAACTTTATGGTACTTTGATGTTAGAGATAAGTGAAATTGTAAACCTGATACACAGTACGACATGAAGAATTTGAAGACGGGGCGAGTGCTTTTAAGAGGACACGGTGTTGACGAGGGTGTCTGGACGCACGTAGGAGGAACAGGACGGTGAAAATTGTCGTAATGTAGAGCTTCATACGAACGTATGCCATTAAAATCAAGTCAAGGGAGGTGGATAGGCATGGTAAGTAGCACGCATGAGAGAGGCGAGGAATGCGTACAAAGTTGTGGCTGGAATACCGGAAGGAAATTGGACAACATGAACTACTTGAGCGTAGATTGGAGAATAATATTAATCAGGTTCGTGCGTTTGGCATGAGGTTGAGGACTGGTATAATCAGACTTAAGATAGGACCCATTGGCGAGGTTTTGTGAAAACGGTAGTGAACCATCGGATTCCGTACAACGTGGGGATTATTTGAGCCATTGTTGGTTTAACAAGGAAAATTGTGTTCAGTGGTGTTTATGCTTGGGCATACGTGGGTGGAACGCTAAGAACAAGAACGGTATTGAACAGTAAATTGGTTGGGGTGACATCGAAGGACGAAATGTAAACGGATGGAGAAACGGACATAAGGGAAAGTGTATGAAAATGATACAGTGTTGTACTTGAGTTCTGGTAAGAAGTGCACAGTGGTTTGTTTGCAGGTGTTTGCAGCAGCAGCATTCTGCAGACACGTCTCACTGATCTGTAACATTATTACTCGTAGATCGGTGTAAAAAATTAATGTAAGATATTTCCATTGTTGCTGCCTGCAACACGCAGTCAGGGAAAATAATTAATCTCGTTACACATTTCACGGACCGACATGCGTTTTTTTAGTTCGTAATTAGTGTGTTTGAGTTAGCATTGACGTCATAGGTAATTGCTAAAAATTAGCGGACCTGAAAGAGCAGTTTAATACACGAAGTTAATTTTGTTCAAAAATACAGGTGGTGAGAAAAACTACACACAGTATGTGGCATTCTGTCCCTGTTTCTCGACGTTTTTTCACTTGACAGCACATTGGAATTTAAATAGTTTAGTGTCTTTCGACACGCGAACTAACGAATAGTAGTAGAAGTTCTTGTGTGTGTACGTAGTATGTATGTATATATGTATGCATGTATTTGGGTAGGTATGGTGTGTCTTCATAAGCTTGTCGGTATCATTTGTTCATGTTTGGAATACTTATTTATTCTAGGCAGGTATATAGGGTGCATAGCATGTAATGCTTCACGCATTGTAGACCTTGTGGCTACAGGAATTGAACTAACCTTGCTGTCTGGCTGCTTGAAGTACTGCCGAATAGCCCCTCCGTAGCCACTGGTTACGACGCTGTTCGAGGTCAGGACCTGTCTGATCTGATGCCGAACAGGAAGTTCTGTGTTCTTACCAGAAACCCAACTACGGCTTCTCTAACTCGTTTTGGGTTTTGACTGTACCAGTTTTTTTGCTGTTTTCGAAAGAGATTTGTTACTCTGCTGCAACTGCTGCTGCTGCTGCTGCTGCTGCTGCTACTACTACTTCTACTACTACTACTACTACTACTACTACTACTACTACCACCACCACTACTACTATACTACTACTATTACTTCATATTTTACATTTGGTACTTTCTCCATAATCATGAATGTATGGATGTCCTCCAAATTTTAAACAAGTGATTATATATATATATTTGAAATTTCTGTTGCGTGGTTTTGAATCCCGTATCATACCATTTAATTTTAAGATGAACCTTACACTTCTGAACTGCACGGATTGCATAGAATTGTGTGAAACAGGAAGATAATCGTGTGGTGGGGATTATTAGGAATTGTAAATATGGTGGTCATTGCCTGTTTTAGGTTACTGTTTATTTGCCTGAGAAAACGAGGCAGCCCTGCGCAAACCCTCATTCAGGGGCAGTGTTGCAGTTTCCTCCATTCGAACAGCGAACCGTCCCATACTTAACCTGTTAGACCTGTGGAGTCATTTGTCACTTCCGAATTTCCCACGCGTGGTTCAGATAAATTAATGAGCTGGAAAAAAGAGAGAGAAATACGTTTCGTCGGTAATTTTGGTGGCGGTAATTTAATGGGGAGCCTTGCACACGTATTTACTGTTTGTACTTCAGTGTGTATATGGAAATTACCAGCGAGCAGAGGAACCGGCCGCGTAAGAAACATTATTTCTGTAGGTTTATCCAGTTGTCGACTTTGATCAGAACGCACCGGAATGGCGTGTAGGGTAGTACAAAAAAGTAAGGTGTTCTGGTTGGCACAACCATGTTAAATGAAAGGCGTTCTGGTTGATACAACCGTACTAATTTAAAAGCTTCCCGGTTGATGCAGTCTCACTGAGTGAAAAGCGTTTTGTTTGACACAACCATACTAAATTAAAAGTGTTTTGTATGATACAGCGCATTAAATGAAAAGCGAACCGGTTGATAGTCACACGAAGTGAAAATCGTTCCTATTGTTACAGCCGCACTAATTGAAAAGCGTCCCAGTTAATTCAGCCGCACTAAATGAAAAGTGTTCCGGTTGATACAACCGCACTAAGTGAAAGGTGTTTCGTATGACATAACCACACTAACTGAAAAGCGTTCCGGTTGCTACAACCGCAGTAATTGAAGAGCGTTCCGGTTGATACAACCGCACTAAATGAAAAGCGTCCCGGTTGATTCAGCCGCATTAAATGAAAAGTGTTCCTGTTGATACAACCGAACTAAGTGAAAGGTGTTTCGTTTGACATAACCACACTAACTGAAAAGCGTTCCGGTTGATACAACCGCAATAATTGAAGAGCGTTCCAGTTGATACAGCCGCACAAAGTGAAAAGCGTTCCGGTTGATACAGTCGCACTAAGTGAGAAGCGTTCCGGTTGATTCAGCCGCACTAAAGGAAAGGCGTTCCGGTTGATACATCCGCACTAAGTGAGAAGCGTTCCGGTTGATTCAGCCGCACTAAATGAAAATCGTTCCGGTTGATACATCTGCACTAAATGAAAAGCGTTCCGGTTGATACAACCGCTCTAAGTGAGAAGTTCCAATTCCAGAACAGGGTGTATGGTATTGCACGTATATTGAGTAGATGATCACTATTGTGAAACTAAATTACACCTTAAGTACGGAAGATGGTGGCCGAGCGTTCGCACGTCGTAATCTGTAGATCCCGGATTACACCGTCGGCTAGGGAACTGTTTGTGCGGACTGAGGATTATCGTCGCGATATTCACTGGTCGCTGCTGGCACATCGCTGAGATATACCTCATGTTCAACCACCGCCACTTCCTTCCACATCCATTCCAGTTCATTATTCACACGTCTTTCTGCAATTCCACATTTCTTGCACTTTCCATATATATAAAAACACAAGAGACCTTGCAATAGCCGCCATTGTGGGTATCGCAGAGCAGTTTCGGCCCTGTCCTGGGGGGCGACACTGAGCTGCTGGCATCGTTGTTAAACGAACCACAAATAGACTACTCAGTACCTCAGGAAGAGTGGGATTTTTTGAGCCTCGCTGCTATTGTTCGTCAAACTGCCACGACTCCACGAAGTAGGACGCCTTGAAGTATAGGCAACCGTTATCACTGTCTTGTAGGGCTGGTTGTATACAGTCAAGTTCTTGTGTATGTTGATAGCACGCACGCACAAAGACAGAGCCTCTTGCAAACACTTACCAGAACGATTTGTGCCAACTCTTCCAAATGGCTGTGTCCGAGTGGTTATGCTGGTGCCGGTTAGTTGTTGGCATGGTAGAGCGCTGGCGATATTCCCATGTAGGTCCGTAGAAGCTGGAGCGGTCTCCGTCATTGTTTTTCGTTCCTTTGAGGTTAAGTAATTAAATGAAGTTCGAAAATATATATGTAGTGCAAAGCGAAATTTGAGACAAATTATCTCCAACCAGAGCATGTTGGCCTACTACTTTTGCCGTTTCATATTCGGGGTTCACGGTTACGATATTGCCCCCCCCCCCCACACCCCAG
>Ga0123352_10010600_pt1 | contig 14467 bp, 7 predicted proteins | sample TergutLab28metaG_FD_89700 | JGI IMG/M metagenome (GOLD analysis project Ga0123352, IMG submission 89700) | Labiotermes labralis P1 segment gut microbial communities from Petit-Saut dam, French Guiana - Lab288 P1 | ecosystem: Host-associated > Arthropoda: Insects > Digestive system > Gut ... | reverse complement strand
TCCCTTTGATGTGACAGCCAAATACCGACAGCGCACCGAACAAGCCCGTAACGTGACCGCGTAACCAACTTTTGATACGTTACGCGGTCACGAGCCCCGTTCACACTGTCACGATACGGTGTTGCGTTACGCGGTAACGTTACAAGTGTGGACCCACCTTTAAATGCGTCTTGGAGCTCGTGCTTATTTTTCCCGCTATGTAAAGCACTTTTTGGACTCCCAAGAATGACGTCGATGGATCGGACAAAATGGAGGATGTCCCTGGGGTTATTTGAAGGTCACGGTTTCTCGCGAGTCAAGAGACGAACTTGACGTTTGATTGAAGCGGTTGTGACGACCTCACGACACATTCCTGGAAATTTTCAGGGTGATATGAATTCTTGGCGTCAACTGCGCTCGATTATGCATTCAGTGTCGGAGAGCATTGTTGTCAACGTTTGTAAACATTTTTATAATATTAAGTTGGTGTTATGCTGAAATTCGGTAAGTCAAATAAGTAAGCTGCTCTAATACAAACGTCGCCATGTTCATTTTGCCAATGCTTGCGATTCTCGTTAAGAAAGCGGTAGGGACCGTGTCGGTGGGAATAGTATGCCCTCTTTTTAGGAGTGGAACATTATGCCTGTATTTTGATACTCTTTCTGCGCAGGTTTCCTGAATTCTGTCAGTCCTGTTATTTTTAAGACTTTCCAACATCTTGCGCGGGGTGCTGCCTCGTGTGACAAAACTCAGACGTTCAGCACCTTGATTGTTTGATTGTTTGATTAAGTTGACCGACTGGCGGACACGAAGAATTACACATGTCTTGGCGAGGTTTGAACCCACGCTTCCTTCATTTACTTGACTCGTGTGTTATATTTTGGTTTTCATTAATTTTCATTAGGCAGATGACTTTGTGGCAAACAGAAGTATCCCGTCCGTGCCAAGCAGTACTGCAAATCTTGGGTCACCACACGTCAGTTTCTTAGGGAATAGCACATAGCGATGCGGTTCCTTTTAGTGTCATTAATCTCCTGTTAACTAGGTTATGTGTTTTTCATAATTTTGAAGAGCCTTTCCCGATCGATGTGAATAGTTTTTCATTTATCTCAGTAATTAACCAACTTGATGCACAATTTTTGTTAAAACAAAAATTGTGCATCAAGTTGGTTAATTACTGAGATAAATATACTGGGATGCACGGTCAGCAAAACGTGAAAAGTTTTTCATTTGTCGCACCCTGTCTTTTTTGTTTCGTATTCCAGTTCAGAGACATCGTCAAGGAAGTATGTAAATGTAAAGAAACAGGAGGAAACAAGGAATCATTATGTAATAATGTAAAAAATTAAATAAACGAAGAAACGTGGAAAGTAGACACTAAATAAAGAAAGGATCAATCACGTTAGCGTGTAAGTAAATTAAGACATAACTGAGTAAATACACATTCGTAAGTAAATAGGTAATCCTTGTGACTACTAAAAGCAGGTATATACATGACGTTCTGCCGTAGCGAAATGTACGTACCACGTCACGCAGAGGACAACGTCCAATATATTTGCGGTGTGCCAGCCACAAGCATGGACTGGCCCTTGTGTCTGCACACCCACCACCCCCGAACCCACGACATGATAATCTGTTGTCAGAGCGAACACAGTGCTGACTATAACGCCATTTATGCTCCACTTTTGTATAACAGTGTTGCTCATATATTTGTATTCTCTCCCTCTTCATGATCATGAATCCTCTTTTTCTTCACAAATCGGTTACTGTGTCGTATAAAGCCACATAAACGACTCTTTGTTTTGTTCTTTCCTGGATTGGAGGGGAATTTTTGTAATTACATGGTCATTGAATCATAATGACATGTTTTGTATTGTTTAGTTAATCGCATTTTGTTAAATAAAATAACTACTACTATTACAGTCATTAATATTTTTGTGCAATCTTTTGTTTTCGTCCGCCATTTTATTAACCTCCGGTTAAACATGAGTACAAAGTTTAGGGTAATCTTTTTGGTCGTGCTTTGTGTTCCTGTATATTGGGCGGATAATGTTGCGGAGTCTTTCATTCATTTTAACAGCGTATTTAAATAGTAACATTTTGCATTGTTATTTATAAATAATAGATGATGCCTAATTATATTCAACAGTTTTTTAACTAAAAACTTTTCAATTTGGTACCAAACCATTGTTTTTACTTGTAAATGCTTTTGTTCTCCTTTTTTTTTTTTTTTTGCATGAATAAAACCAAAATTTTTCATGTTTAATGATAGCTTCGCTTTCCATACAGCAGATATGAATTACATGAATAATGCCATGATTCGTATAGAAAGAGAAGGCACTTTTTCCACAGTGCTAAACTCCAAGCCGTCAAGGCGTATACAGGGTGTTCATTTAAATCTTGACTCATTCTGTGCTGCATATTAGATAAAGGTGAAGGTACTAACTAAAACGCATAGCGTCATCACAAGGGTCTGTTTGCAGTTATGATGGGTCTCTTTGTGTGTAAACCTAAATTATCGTTATAGAGCGACACAGACTTGGATCCAGGCCACAGCGAGAGGAAAGTTAGTGTTGTACGTTACATAAGCACTTCACTTGTTTTGTGACTGTATTGATAGTTCACAGTAAAATGTCTTATGAAGTCTGGGGCACGAACCGCATTGCAAGAGCCTGATTTTGCAAGTCTGTTGCAAGGACCAGGAGCTTTTCTTTTATGTGCAACGTGCAACCATTCACGCACTGCGAAACGTTTATGACTGGCGAGTGGTCATTAGGTGTAATAGACATCGTTGGCGATGCCAATAAACGTGTATTATTCAAAACGACACGTTAGGCATAGAATAAAGTTTAATGTTGGTTAAATCATTTTTCATTTTATTGTCATACACGAGTGTACTCGTTACCCAGTACGTGCTCTGCCTTGGATCCCTGAATAAATTCGTTATCATTTTATTTTTTTATGTTCCATGCACCAACCATGTGCATACGTATTTGTGGTAGCGTGTATGAACATTGAAATTGCAGCACAACTTAAAGAACGTTAGTTGAAAGTGTGGATTTCGTTGTCGAAATCACGATAATATAACTAAATATAGCGCCATAAAAGCCGGTACCAATGGCCGCGCGGTCTGCGGCCGCTCGCCTGCTGAGATTGTGGGTTCGAATCCCGTGCAGGGGCATGGATGTCTGTCTCCTCTGAGTGTTGTGTGTTGTCAGGTAGAGGTCCCTGCGACGAGCTGATCACTCGTCTAGAAGAGTCCTACCGACTGTGTTGCGTCGTTATGTGTGATCTAGAAACCACGTGAATGAGGAGGCCTTAGCCCGCTTTGGGCCGCAGCGCCAAACAAATAGTGCCAGAAATGCCAATTTCGGTAACTGTAGAAAAACGATGAAACATGAATCCTAGGCAGGACCAGAGGTTCAGGGATGAGACTGACTCAGGTTTACCTTCTCGTACCAAACCGATGTAAAGACACGAGTACGGGTGAAGCTGGACCTAACCGCACTGAATTAAGAGCTACCATAAGGCGTGGAGGTAAAGGTTCAGCAAGCATTCTTTAACGTCGGCATGATATGGAGATGGAAAAAACTCTGGGTATAGATCTAGGCATATATATAGACAAAGTTAAATGTAAGTGTTGTAATAAGATTACAGAACTTGAATAAAGAGCTGTGTATAAAATGGAGAAAGGGTTACTACTGTGACAACCTGGTCGTATTAGTCAGATTGTCCAAAAAAGAAAACAAGGCTGGACTGAATTGAATGGCGTTATTATTATTATTATTATCATCATCATCTTCTTCTTCTTCTTCTTCTTCTCCCTCTTCATCGTGGTCGGTATCATTAATGTATGGAGGTGAGCGGTCAGAATCAGGCTGCGATCCATTTACCTCCCGGCAAATGTGGTCCCAGTTTTATCTCCCAGTAAAGAAGTCCCGGAACGCCTTTTACAGGACGCTTGGCGTTTCGCAGACCCGGCCTGGGTGTGGTGGCGATGCTCCTGCAGGAATGGAAAGACGGCCGACGACCTCGTAGTCTTACGCTGTACGCACTGAGCATTTCCGTATTGTGTGGGTGTAAAACTGATTGAAGTGAATCAGGTGAACCGTAAATGAAGTTGAGGAAGAAACTTCTGCAGACCTTTCAGGATTACGTTCGCTGTCACTTCAAGGACGCCTCATTTCATTTTCACATATCCGCTTTACTTTTGTGTTGGAAGTTTTTCCACGTTTGCACGCCGATGTGATCCTTGAAACCGAAACCCGAGTTACTGTATCGGGAGACAGTGATCATGTGATGCTGACAATATGTCGTATCTCCGTGTGACAGCAGAAGTTCAACTTCACTAACTTACACCGTCTTAAAATTGTAAAAGTCAGTATTAGTATTAGGCTACGTAAATTTACTTCAGTTGCGTTCCATGCGAACGGGATATATACGATCCTTTGTGTACATCCAGTTTTAAAGCTATAGAGCAGATATTGCCCGTTGGGCGAACTTGGGGAGTCTCATTTTAGGGGGCTACATGGGCAAGGTCTGTGTCTTTATTCAAGTCACACGTACGGTAGCAACACTGCTTCTTGCCTGAGACAACGCAACCAGAGCTTTGTGGTACGACACAAAGAAATACTTTGTGATGGAGAGTATACGACCCCGTTAATAAAACAAAGTACTTTTTCTTTATTTGATGGCTCTTCAGTTTATTCATCCAACTACAGGAGGTTGATTTTAGTTAGTTATATATCTCCTTTCTTTAGAACGCAATTTAGAGCCCTCTTTAGCCTCGTGTTTACCTTCGGTACCAAAATGTCATTTTTACAGGCAACTTGCTCGAGCCACACCAGTGACTTGCTGGAGCCGCGTTGTGGCCAGCTTAATGACGTGATAATTTTGCCAAGTGATGGAGGTTGTTGCTGTTACTGTCTGAGTAGAGTACATACTCGACCTTGAAGCTGTCACATTTGCCAAATGTTACCCTTAAACAGTGACTTAAACTGTCGGAGAAATCCGAATGATATATTTAGCACTAGGGTACCCGGTGCCCATCTTTCAGAATCTTCTTCATGTACTCCTAAATCTCCGTGGATAATTCCTTATCTTTTGCTTGTTTGCCACAGTAGAACGCCATGTTGTGACTAGTTCATTTTGCGTTGCTGAAATTAGTAGACCTGTTTGACGTTTGACTTATAAGTTTATCTGATCTCCTCTTCTTCAGTGACACGTACTTGTAAGAAGACGCAATGAGACGCAACACTTGCTAGCCTTATAATAGTAGAGATGTCTCGGTCGATGTTCTGCGATGGCATGTTACAGCGAATCTGTTCTTGCGCGCTAGGCACTGCTTGTGAGCATGAGCCAGTTCTGAGTTCACACAACAGTTCTGCCCCGACGTTTCCTGTGTAACGTAGTCTTTTACAGGATGTATTATAATTAGTACCGTCGTACACAACACATATTAAAACTATATGCTTAATTACAAACGGCCGAAACACATCGCCAAGTGTAACCCAGTTGTAATTAAGCATCTGGTTTTAATATATGTTGTGTACGACGGTACCAACTATAATATATATTGATGATACACAACGGGATGGATCTCTTCAAACTTTTACAGGATGGTTTCGACTCGTCTCTGCGCCGCCCTCGTGTGGCTGTGGACCGGTTAATTAAAATTGATGTAGGTGAGTTGATACCCTCTGACGAGAAACATAAATGGCGTTCTTTCCCATGATTTATTTTACGGGATATGAAGCCGTACTAGGAAGGGTCTGTTTCGTAGGGGTATTAAGTGATTTGTATAGACTAGTGTAGTTAATTGCCGGTCCAGTTGGCCGCTCGGCCTAAGGCGTGGATCTGCGGCCGCTCGCCTGCTGAGATTGTGGGTTCGATTCCCACCGGGGACATGGATGTCTGTCTGTTGTGAGTGTTGTGTGTGGTCAGGTAGAGGTCTCTGCGACGAACTAATCAGTCGTCCAGAGGAGTCCTACCGACTGTGGTGCGTCGTTGTGTATGATCTAGAAACCTTGTGAATGAGGAGGCCCTGGCCCACTGAGGGGGAGGGGGGGCTGTTGCGCCAAAAAAAAAAGTGTAGTTGATTGGCAGTTGGTGAAAAGTGTGTCATATGACTACTTACAACGCTGGAAAAGAATTATTCTTGAGGTTTTCACATTTATGGCATTTCTGATTACGTATTGTAATTATGCTTGAACTATTTAACTTCTAAGTATGGCGCCCACCTCTCCCAGTAGTTACTCTAGGTCGACAAAGGGCAGACTACGTCTTTTATACCGGTATTGTCCTTATGACGTAATAACCAGAGGTTAGAAAGCAATCTGGAACTTATGTGACTAAAAAAACTACCAATCATAAGCGGTTTTCGAAACCTGTGTCAAATGTTTTATGTACCCGCATCATTCTTCTTCTTCTTCTTCTTCTTCTTCTTCTTCTTCTTCTTCTGAAAACCAGCATGCGACTACAATTGGCACAATAATGAGGAATGGAATACGTGCTTCGTTTGCATCCAGGACAATTACGTACGGCTGGTACGTGCTACAGCAAGTAAGATATCGCGCTGCAGCCAGCAAATAGAACTACAGATAGTGACTGCGGAGTTTTCAGTTGACCTTGGCAGTGGTTAGCGCTGGGGAAAGCTGACCGTACTTTGGTTGTGTCCATTCAAAAATACGTTGGGATGAAATATAATTGTGTTTTGTGTGATATATATATATAATACAGTTATTTCTTGTAGTGTTTGTATGGTAGAGCTGTACGTAATACAACAGTAGGATTGTTACAAACGAAACGCCTAACAAATGGCGACCAGTATCTCTTAAAAATCTGCTTCATGTAGTGATAGAGTTATGTTTTTGACACGATCTGTATGTTTTCTCCCGACCGTTGTCGCGAGTGTTAAGGACTCTACCCGCACTATGTAGGTCAGCTGCATTCCCTCGAGTAAAGGACATCAGTCTACATTACTGAATGTCACGGTCGTCGTGTTGGTCTTTGAACTGAAGACACAATTCGTAAACAATAAGTAAAAATTAAAATCTGTGAAGTTCCTTGTTACGTATTTTTCTCATTTCTCTTGTTACTCCTTTCTTAGGTCCGAATAACCTCCTCAACGCTTTGTTCTCCTGTATCTAGATCTCTTTGTCTTTGCTGTTTCACACACACACAAAACAATACGTAACGTCGTGTTTTTCTGTATGTGTTTTCACGTGTATGCCCTGTTTTATGAATGTAGTTGTCGTACATCCTGCCACCTTCCGTTAATGGTATACAGTCGGTCAAGAGAACATAATTGAACAAATGAAAACGTTATGGCCAGTGACCATTATTGAACGTGTCTACTTTAGCATAACGCGGACTGATGTTTAGAATTGTAATATCAAATAAAAATGCCAACAGACTATATCCTAAGGGAATGCACATCCATTAGCTTCAATATCCAGTTGTTTCTGTACGAGTGTCCGCTCCAGCAGACCGATTGGATTTGTGTTAGTTCCGCAACGGCTGACGAACCGTTGCGGCCCAGTAGGGTCGAGTGCACTGCCTGCCATCATTCTCTTCAACACTCAGTGGGCTTTAGGCTTCATTTATGCGGTCTTATGAGCTATGACGGATTGTGGCTTTCAGATAGTAAAATCGTGCGTGTTTTTCCGGCAGTCACAGCCTTGTTGATGAAGACAAGTCTTCTGGGATGTTAACGCTGTTTCGAAGAGGCGTAATGCCTATATCCTCCGGGTCAAGTCTGAGCAGCGCCATTCTCGGGCTCCTATACCTTGAAGGTGGAGGCACTTCGCACCTCCGAAACGCCGGTAACTACACTAGGAAAAGGTATGTAGTCAAACACAACTTAATCACTGAGGTGTGTTTAATGACTGTGTCATGGAAACAACTACATGTTTCGGCCAATACAGGCCGAAACATGTAGTTGTTTCCATGACATAGTCATTAAATACACCTCAGTGATTAAGTTGTGTTTGACTACATACCTTTTCCTAGTTTCACACACACAACGGGGATGACACACTTCCTAGAGCCGGTAACTACATTTGGCAAGACCAAACATCCCGGCAGACTTCAGTCTTCAGAATGGCAACTGTTGGGACAATATACCTTGGATTCCCAAATGAAGGACGCAAGAAAGCGTTAATATCATGATGCGTGACTTTTCTTGGCGTACGGTGATGTAAGACGAACCTGTATGGGTGGGCAGCGATGAGAAGGGCTAGGTAGCATTTTTATGCCGTGTGCTAAGACGGATTGTCTTCACGTGTCGGATTATGTCTCCCGGCTGTTTCCTCTCTTCCTCATTACGACCACCGTTTTATACGAATGTCTTGCTTGTCTCAATTGTTGAGAAATTCAGTGTCATTAATATTCTTTCTACGTACTGACTTCTCTTTTCGAGGTTTTCAGTGGAACTGTAAGCATTGTCATTTCAGGTTACAAGAGCGGTTGCAGATTTTGCAACATTGATCTTCCTGTCAGAGAGAAGAACTCTTTACCAGGAGAAACGGTGACTGTGTAAGAACTAGTCCCTCACTATGAGTGATATTGGATACCCCCAAACTTGAAGTCGATAGGGAAAGTGAACTGTTGACTCCTTTTAGAAGCTGGCATTGGATCCCAATATCTGCACGAAGCCTCCTACATGTTGTCACCTTGACAAAGAGATTTTGCTTTCTGGGCAACCGTTTCTAACCTCCCTTTCGCCAAGTCTGCATATTGAGTCCGGGGAGGGGGGGAGGTTGTGAAAGTAGCTGAGGAAGATTACAATGGACATTCTCGAAGCTTCTTTCCCTTACAAAGATGTAAGTAAGCACAAAACTTTGAGGGATAATATAAAGCCTGTTGTACCTGTTGTTATCTTGGAGTAACATACCTTTTTGTACCCAAAATTGCCTTACTGTCTCCTTGCTAAATTTCACTTAGAAAATGGTTGGTGGGTTACAAGATTAACCAATAAGAACAAGACTACGTTATTCAAAAGTATGGACGGGGCACCAGCTTTAGTGAAATGTGGAATCCTGTGTGCTGGCCCCGGGGTTTCACACGATGCCTGTGAATTGGGGTACAAAACGTAGGACGTTAGAATTTTGAATGTGTATTGGTAGAAGGGAACAGTCCATCCGAATGAATGGCATAGTGACATTTTGCGTATGCTGATTGTGTGTGACAGTAAGTTATATTTAAGAAATACAAATCTGCGGTGGAATTTAAATCGTCTTGCAATAAGAGGAAACAATGAGGCTATGAATTATGCTTATGAGTTTTTTTTTAAAAGCGCCATTAGGAGAAAAGTTCGTCCTTTTATTTGATCAGTCCGGTACCAGTAATTGTGATTCTTATAACTGCTGACTTTTGACTCCTTTTTTCAAGATAGAACAAGTGTACTCTAGAAACTGAGAGCCTAAACTTCAAATATGATGAAAATAACGGAAAGTAAATTGTTTTTCCCGGTAAAGAAGTGATATTGGTTCGTGTTCGAGTAATTAAATAGTATCGCGCAGGCAGGGCGAGCTGTGTGTTATGTAGACGGAAAAGAGTCAATTTAATTCATACGAAAGAGAAGGTTTGACAGAATCAAACTGTTGTCTGGTAGGGAATCTTGTTTAAAATGACTAAACATTTCTCTGTAAAGAGGAAGCAGTTATTTTTAGTTCACATTGGAAGTAAAAGGCATCTTGTTATGTTGTCTGACTTACAACAACAAAAAAAGTCACTCGGTGAGATATTTGATGAGGTGTTCCAAAAATTATATTCGAAATTGACTCGAAGCTTGCAGCAGTAATGAAGAGTCAGATCACATGATTTCTTTCAAGCGAGAATTTTTGTAGCGTGTGACGTGAACAGATATAAATTGATGACAGAATAGGTAACAACAGACTAGTGACTGTCATCGCTGGTATAGATGATTTATCATCAGAAAGTCATAATTTGAAAGAGCGACTGAGTCGAAATCATGTTTTCCGTACTTCAGTGATTTTGAAACATTTTATTAAATCTCCAAAAGCATCCCTTGTTTTTTGGTTGTTCTTGGGGTCTTTAAGTGGATAACCCTGAAAGTCGCGTTAACCATTTATCTTTTATGTTGAAAAGGGTACAGTGCACAATGGAATTCCAAAACAAAGTGTTGGGGCACCTACCCTACCTTGTCTGAATACGTTTTAAGTGCAGTGGTTCTCAAACTTATCCAGTCTGCAGATTCGCTGGCAATGCATTTCACACTGAAGGACCCCCCCCCCCCAACCCTTTAAATTTAAATTACGATATATGTGTATGAACTTAAATCGGATCCAAATAAAATAATGTGTGTAACAGTTTTAATACTTTTACCGTGTTACCAAACGTTCATTGCCCGTTAAAATGTATTTTCTCAGTCTTTCAATGACAAAAGTTGTATCTTTTTTGTAATGACACTAGTCGCATTTTGTCCGGTTGAGTTACCGAAATGTGTAATCTCATATTTCCTTCGCTGTCAAGCTTGCTTCTTTTCTTCGATTTCAGATCCAACGATACGGAAACCCCTTACTTACTTACTTACTTACTTACTTACTTACTTACATACTTACATACTCACTCACTCACTTACTTACTTAGTACCTAATTACTTACTTACTCACTCACTTACTCACTCACTCACTCCATGGAGCAGAATCCTTCTTGAGAAGCTAACCAGTTCTCAGCTAGTCAAAAAATTCTCGGCATTTTATGGAACACCAGGGGTTCATTACCGCCTTTACAAGAGCCCGCCACCTGTTCCTATCCTGAGCCAGATCGTTCCAGTCCATGCCCTCACATCCTACATCGTGAAGATACATCTTGATATTATCCTGCCATCTACGACTGGTTCTTCTAAATGGTCTCTTTCCGTCAGGTTTCCCCGCCAACACCCTGTATACACCTCTGTTCTCTCCCATACCCGCTACATGCCCCGCCCACTTTCTCGATTCGATAACCCGAACAATATTGGGTGAGAAGTACAGATCATTAAGTTTATCATTATGTAGTTTTCTCCATTCCCTTGCTACCTCGTCCCTCTTAGGCCAAAATATTCTCCTCAGCACCTTATCCTAAAACATCCTCAACCTACGTTCCCCCTCAGTGTGAGCGACCAAGTTTAACACCCATACAAAACAACACGCAAAATTATAGTTCTGTATATCTTAATTTTTATAGTTTTGGATAGCAAACTGGAAGACAAAATATTCTGCACCGAATGATAGCAAGCATTCCCTCACTTCAGTCTGCTCTTAATTTCTTCCTGAATAAAATTTTGATTTGTTAAGGTTGTTCCCAAGTATTAGAACTCTTCCACCCTTTCAAACGAGTTATTATCAATCTTTATGTTGTGACTTCTTCCTGCATTCTGATCTCGAGACATGACCAGGTACTTCGTTTTATCAGCATTCACTTCTAGATCAATCTCCTTTCTACCGACTAACAAAGCTTTTGTGCTTTTCTTTAGTATGTACGCTTCCGCCCAATATAATATCATCAACAAAAACCAAAAGCTGATGTGTACCATTTAATTTCAAGCCATCCTGGTTTACTTGAACCCTCCTAATGGCATACTCTAGGGCAAATTTGAAAAGCAATGGCTTTAAAGCATCTACTTCTTTCATACTATTCCTAACAGGAAACATGCCAGACAGTTGTTTGCCTACCCAGACTCTGGTATAGTTTTCGTTCAGACACATTTTTATTAGCCTTGCCGGTTTCATGGGGATACCAAACTCATTGAGAATATTACACAAGACCTTGCTCCTAACTGAATCAGAAACTTTCTTGGAGTGTATATAAGTAGTTGATGCACTGCTGCCTTGTATTCCCATTTTTTTCTGAAGTATTTGACGAATGCAGAATGTATGATCTTTAGTTGATCTTTTTCGTCGAAATCCATATTGATGATTTCTAATAATTTCCGCTGTATATGTAGTTAACCTTGACAGCAGGATGTTGGATAAAATTTTGTACATAGTTGACAAAAGTGATATGCCTGTATAATTACTACTGATTTTTTTACCCCCTGCCTTAATCAGTTTTGCTGGGATTTGATCAATACCTGGTGATTTGTGTCTTATTAACTTTTCAATAACCATATCAACATCAAAGGCACTCGGCTCAGGCACTAGCGGTTCTGCAATATCTCTGTCTGCCTAACATCATTAACCTTATGTACATTGAATAACTGAGAGAAATGATTCCTCCACCTAGCCAAAATACTGTGTGAGTCTGTAACCAAATCACCCTTCTCATCCCATGCTATATTAGTTCTAGGCTGGTAACGCTTCTTAAAATCACTGGTGCCCCTACACAGGTCTCTGATATTTTTTATCTACTGTTAGTTTCAAGTTCATCAATTTTAGCTTTCAGATATTCCTCTTTTTTGTTCCTGTACTGTATACTAGCTTCACGTTTTAATTGTTTAGATATCTACATTGCTTTGGTTTGGATCCTGTAACCACTGCATTTTAGCATGCTTCCTTTGATCTAAAAAGTAAGCGTTCTTCATCAAACTATGATTTATGCTGCTTCAATTCATACAGACCTAGAGTGTCTGTAGCTAGATTGTGATATTCTCTTTAATGTTCTCCTAAACCCTATTTATGACCTCGCTATCACTTAAGTTCTCCAAACCTGCAAACCTGTGTGAGATCTTAACCTCCGGCAAATTATGCTTCTGTGCTGCTTGTTTACTTACTGCCAATCCTTCCCTAACTTTTGCAACCAACAGATAGTGATCATTATTACAGTCAGCTCGCCTGAAAGATCATAAATCAGGTATACTCGAATGCCATCTCCTGTCTATTAATATGTGATCAATCTGGTTGTATCTTCCCATCAGAAGAAGTCCAGGTGTACTTGTGAATGGTTCGGTGACGGAACATGGTGCTTTTAACAACCACATTTTTTGATGTGGCAAAGTTTACTATTCTAACACCATTATCATTACTGTCCTGATGTAGACTGTCATTCCCAATTGTCGGTTTTAAAATATTCTCTCACCACTTTTGGGTTAAAATCTCCTAACAGAATTTTCATATGGTACCTAGATAAATTATCGAAAACCTTCTCTAATTCGTCACAAAACTGTTTTTTGAATCATCACTTTTCTCCTCACTTGGTGCATGCACATTCAAAGCATTAATATTACACCACCGACCTTTCACAACTATATATAACGTCCTATCACTAACAAACTCTACTCTCTTAACTGCTGACACTATTCTGTGGTGTACAGAAAATCCTGTTTCCATTTGACGATTTTCGTTTCCTTTTCCGTGGAAGAAATTACAATTTCCCGCTCTTACCTTGCCCCCTTTGTCCCACCTAACCTCCTGCACACCCACTACAACTAATTAATATCTTGATAATTCCCTGGCTGCTGTTGTAAGTGAACCTGACCTATACAGGTTCCTAACATTCCAGGTGCACGGAAACCCCTGCTTTAAAAAAAAAAGTTCGTTAACAAAAAGGCTTCAGCTGTTTTATGGCTTTGTTTGCTAGGGTTGGGAATTCAGTACTGACTTTCAGCCAAAAGTCAGCTAGGATATTCCTCGAGAATCGTTTTTCAACTCGCCTTCTGATTTTACATCAGTCAGTGCGCCCTTTTCACTTGATGATAATTCAGTATCACAAGGCACAAGGGAATTTCTAACCCCCTCCACTTTATGAGGATCCAGGTCCGAAAAATATGTACGAAAATGTTTCTTTAATCCTTTCAAGTGTTCATTCATTGCGTATAATAGATGTGTGGGATTTTCCTCACGTAAGGAAAACAGAATCATCCAGCTTTTCACAAGTGTCCAACTCACGAAGGTCAAGGCGTGTTATTCACCTCTAGTCCTTATGGTTATGGCGTTCGCTTTGGTGTGTGGAACAAAGTGGCTGATTTTCGTCCATTGTAGAGTTCCATGCCTTCACGTATCCAGAAGTATTTGCCAGATACGCACTCCTGCGTAGCCAGGAGAAATGTGACTACTCAGAGACGATGCAGTGCCCACAATGCGTAAACTTGGCGCATCTTAAAAACTAGCTCTGGCGTTTTCCTTTCGATAGCAATTGTGTCTCTTTGTGGAACAGTGTTGGGCCTGATCGCTGCCAATTTCTTCGCACGCAATCATTTACAGTACTTTCCACGAACGAATATTTAGTAGCAAGAGCCTTTCTAAGAATGCAACCATAATTGTATGCTACTAGTCGGGCTTGTACGTTTACTGAACCCACCATCCCTTCGTCTTCCCTGTGGAAGCACCTGTTCCATCCGTAGTCACATCCACGCGTTTTCTTGATTCTGTTTTCTCGCTTCTCAGATGATCACTGAGCACTGCAGAGACGTCAGAACATCTTGAGCCCATACATGTCGATTTGGGTCTGCAAAATAAGAACAAGTCGCGGATTTGATGATCAGTTTTTTTTTCTGACGAAGCACAACGGGGGGGAGGGGGGGAGGGGGGGGCGTTTGTTACATCTG
>Ga0123352_10010599_pt1 | contig 14470 bp, 10 predicted proteins | sample TergutLab28metaG_FD_89700 | JGI IMG/M metagenome (GOLD analysis project Ga0123352, IMG submission 89700) | Labiotermes labralis P1 segment gut microbial communities from Petit-Saut dam, French Guiana - Lab288 P1 | ecosystem: Host-associated > Arthropoda: Insects > Digestive system > Gut ... | reverse complement strand
TTGTAGTTGCAATAACAGAATATCAGCTCCAGTAATTTATTTGAAAATATCACAAATCGCGTTTGAAAAATGTTGAAATGCGGTTTACCCAGCTGTGTAACAATTGATTATATCATGCCTGAGATTCAGGGAAATAATGTGTAAAACCTAATGTCCTACATCATAGTGAACTCTGACAGTCTCAAGTAACAGAGAAACAAATTACTGCGGTACAGGATAAATATAGGATGTTACACTTAAAACCGGCCTGCATGTGCCTTGCAGGCAGGCCGGCTTTTAATGTAACATTCTATAGTTGTATATTGTAACAACTGTTCAAATTTCACGAATTTCCATGTGGCAAACTCCTTCATAAGAACCTAATGTTTTTTTCAGCTAGTCAAGAAATTCCCCTCATTTTTGGAAACTTTAAGCTTATTGCCCGCTTCACAAGAGCCTACCACTAGTCCCCATCCTCAGCCAGTTCAATCCAATCCACGCCCCTCTTATTTCTTCAAGATCTATTTCAATATTATCAACCATTCTACGCCAAGGTCTTCTTAGTAGTCCCTTTCCTACAGGTTTCTCCACCAGAACTATGAACACGGTTCTTTTCACCCCTATACGTGCTACATTCCCAACCAACATTATTCGTAAGACTCGCGGAGAACACACAAATACGCACATTTTGTTGAAAGAAGCAGATCTTTGTGATGCTGGAGCAGATGGCAATTGAGTGACCGTTGATTTATAGGGTTTGGATAACACAGAGACGTAAGACAAGTACCGGTCATCAGATGCAGCAGCTTGTGTGTGGGACGTATGGTTTGCAGCAATTAAATCTGTTGCTTCCCCAGCAACAGTGGTGAGTGGGGTACAGAAATAGCTGTTACCGCCGGAGAGCAATAGCGCACTATGAGCTGCACAGCCCCTTAAAATGTTCAACGACACTGGTTGACGCTTCTTTAGCTTTCAGTGCAAACAATTCGCTGCCTCTAGACTGCGTCACGTGTGGTCACGTGAGCAGTAACAGACATTTCTGAGCACACGGTGACACAGTCTACAGAATCCATAATAAAAAATATTGACTGTGTCTCCATTTTTTTATTTCGGCGCAGCAACCCCCAGTGGGCGAAGACTTCCTCATTCTTGAGGTTTCTATATCGTACTCAATTACACACCACACTCGGTAGAACTCCTCTGGACGAGTGATCGGCTCGACGCAGAGAACTCCAGCTGCACAACACACAACACTCACAACAGACATCCATACCACCGGTGAGATTCGAACCTACAATCTCAGTAGTCGAGAGACCTACGCCTTAGGCTGCGCGGCCACTGGGACCGACGTGTCTCCATTAGGAAGGCCAATCTTTAAGGTTGTTTAGGGAAATAATTACTGTTTGATGAGAGGACGATACAGTCATCTGCGGACAGCGCGTGCAGAATGGGAGTTGGTGCGATGGCATGTGCGTGGCAATCAGCGTGCTGTGAAGGTTAAGATAGGAAATGCTTGGTCAAAGTGAATTTACCGCTGACTGCAGGAATGAATACTGTCCACGTTGGGTTGTAATACACAACTGCGTATATTTTAGTCCGTTTTTGTGCTATTTCTGTAACCTGGGCACTTGTCTAAGTGCGGGGAGGAGATTAACAGCATCCAGTTATATGATGCGTGATTATGGCTCTCCAGGGCGCTGTGTATGTATGCATGTGTGTGGTAGCTACAAACCACATTCTGGTAATAAATCCGTAGGGGGGGAGGGGGGGTCAAGTGGTTCTGTGTTTAAGAATACTTTGTTTCATTTCTATGGTCTGCGATTCGATATATATATATATATATATATATATCGGTAATTCATCTCAGTCGAATAACCGGACGTTACGTTGTAACGGTCAGAATTTATGCTTCGTATTCTAGACAACACGGGATCAATTCTGGGCCCACAGTTCAATGTGGGTACGATGAGTGCCTGCGTGCATATTCTGGGACAGTTCGGTCTGGGTGGAAATGGGGCATCCACACTTCCACACGGATTCTTATCTTTTCAGTAGCAATCCATGTATGCATGTTGGTATATCCGCCTGACAGTATAAATGTCAGTAATGTATTTGCTGACAGGGCTGAGCAACTGACGTACTGCAAGATGTCACAACATGGATCAAGAGGATAAATGAGATTTTCGTAGAACTATATCGATTTTGGAGGAATGAACATATATTTATTAAGACTAAGATATACATATTTATTTATTTATTTAATAGTAATATGGGTGAGGAGAGGGGGGTGTATAGCGTCTTGCTGGGGAAACTGGAGGGAAAGAGACCACTGGGGAGACCTAGGCGTAGATGGTTGGATAATATTAGGACGGATCTGCAGGAGGTGGGATGTGGGTATATGGACTGGATTGGGCTGGCCCAGGATAGAGACAGGTTGCGGACGATTGTGCTTGCGGTAATGAACCTTCGGGTTCCGTGAAATGCGGGGAATTTCTTGACTAGCTGCAAACCAGTTAGCTGCTCAAGAAGGACTCTGCACCATGGAGTAAGTAATAGTAATATTAAGATGGTGCTGCTGTGTGGGTGCGAAACATGGAGAGTAACTACCCAAATAACAAATAAAGTACAAAAGTTTTGTTAATCTGATGTTTGCGAAGAATAATGCGCACAAGATAGCCTAAGCTGGTAGATAATACCGAGCTGTGGGAAGCGACTGGAGAGAAGCCTGTAATATTACGAACTGGAATGAGACAGTGGCGATGGATCGGCCATGCCCTGATTAAGAGCGATGAATCAATTGAAATGCAAACATTGAATTGGAATCGCAGAGAGCCAGATGGAGAGGAAGACCGAAGCAAACCTGCAAAATGGCCGTTTTGGAGGAAGCATGTGAATGTCGTAAATGGGGAACGAGGTTGAGAGGTTGGCGGGCAAAAGTCAGGTGGAGATGCTGCAAAAATGGCCGGTGGTCCTAATGGAACGAAGCTTATACTTCTGCTGCCACTACTACTACTACTGTTATTACTGCTACTTCTGCTGCCACTACTACTACTACTGCTACTATTGCTCTACCACTACTACTACTGTTACTGCTACTACTACTGTTACTACTGCTACCGCTACTACTACTACCACTACTACTTCTACTACTACGCCACCACCACCTACGGGCTGTTGCTGAATTGTGATGTCACGTGACTGTCACTGTAGCAATTCCATTCTACGATTGATTACTGTTCAGCTTAAGTGCGGGTTTAGCGGACTGTACTGTGACGTGGGCATCACTTGATATATTGCCTGTGGCCCTCAGTCTACGGTATGTGGCCCCTTCGGGTCAGTGCGATGACAGACCCCCCCCCCCTCTAAAACACACGTCATGTACCATGCAGTAGGTACAAACAGAAAAGATTAAACAAAATTCGGAATTCTGCGTGGTAGGCCTCTGTCAATCTGGGGCGTAACATTACGTTCTGATAATATGGCAGCACTGGGAAGAGGCGTGGGGGAATTTTGGGGACCATTGCGTTAATGAGGTGCGTTTGAGTACCGGAAATATTTACAGTGTACCTTAAAAACAAGTAATATGTCGGGAGTTCGCGGTGTCAGCAAGTCGGCCGTCAGTTTGAACCTCTCCCTCAGCAGTTATAAATAATTACTTAATATTTTTTATGTATTGATCATTATGAACGCGGGATTTTCGATGGATTGATTGCCTGCGAGTCAATGTGCAGCGGGTGTGTATAAACAACGGGCGTTAAACTAAACGAATTACTGCCAGACTGAGTGCTTTATGTTCTTGTACTTTCTGGACGAAATCTGAGCGTAACTAAAAGACGTTTCGGGACGGCCCGTGGGTCTTTATCTTCAGGGGTCAATTCAAAAACGTCTAAACATCCCAGGAGAACAAAGACCTTATCTACACAGAGGCGGAAACTGGCAGTCTTACAAGAAGTAGGAAAGCGAAATGAGGAATGGAAGGAGTACATAAGGAAATCCAAAGACACAGCTTCGTATGCCAGAAGAACGGAATACATTGAGAAAGAAGTAATGAAGAGAACAAATAAATGGAGGAAGATATCAAATAAGGAAGTACTGAAACTTCTTGCGAATTAGTGAGGTGTGTTGTTGATTTTTTAATTGAAGAGGTAATTCAGTTGAGGTTTTATTTCTCTACAGCCATAGCAGTTCTGACAGTCTAGAAACAGAAACTAACGTAGCAGTTTATGAACCAGTGACTGCTTGCTTCATAATCCCTGCTAACTCAGCACGACGAACCATAATCTCACTTCGAGTGCAGCAAGAAAGTGTCGACATGGGCGTGTCCATCTTGTTGCTTCCGGTTCCGCGTGGAGGCGCCACACTCCGGACCGGATGTGACGAGTGACAGCACAGGAACTGCATCATAAGCGTCAGCACAAAGAGTTAGGAAAAATGGAGCGAGCACTTGGCCTGTTTTTTTATTATTATTTACCAATATACTTTGGTGTTCCCCAGTTCTTTGTGCTATACAGGAAGCCTGCACGGTCTTGTACTTATATTGCCAACCCTCTGCGCCTCTCCGGACGAACGGACGGACAGACGGACATACCGTGACAGTTGGAAATACGGACGCGACCAAGCGATGTAAAAACACGAACTTCCTGATGTGGAGCGAGATAAAACCTATTCTGTGTTAATATGTCGCTTGTGTCGCACAGACGGGAAGGCTGGCTGTCTGGATACGGCGGATGTGTCTCCTTTTGTGCTTTGTGTACATACGTTCTTTCTAAGATAAGTGAAATGGGTAAAGAATAGAGATGACTTAATGACTGACTGCATAATTTGTATTCTTCTCGTAGTAGACCTTGGATTAGAGCGAGTAAAAGATGGTCGGGGGGGGGGGTGCTCGAAGGGTGCTGAACGAACAATGGCTGGTAATGGACAAAAGAAAAAGAATGGCAAATAAGTACTCGTTTCGAAATTTAAGACCCTGGAGGCGGCGCTGTTTTGAAGACTCAAGTTTCCTGGGAAAAGACGTTGTGTTGTTTCGACGTGTAGTTTCCGACGTTTCGACCGAGTCGGTGCTTCGTGTTCAGGATCAAGCAATCAAAGAAGTCTCTTTAGACGAAAGCGCCACTACCCTTCGGACGCCGGGAGCAGCTGGCCAAACAAAATATCATCAAATCTCAGAGCAATGCAGTTTTAAGCTGCGAATTGATGAAAAGAAATTTCATATTTTGGAGCCCAAAGATTCATTACAGTGTGTTGAATTGTGATGAATGCGCTTCGGCCATTACGAGGTTCTGATGTGATTACTTACTGTCTTAGGAGCCAACAGCTAACAACGACGTAACTTTGCTATGTCCGTAGTCCAGGGGTTTAGAAGTAGAAATGACGAAGTAGAATACAAAGTGACGCAAATCGGATGTATTTCTGCCCATATGTGGAAGTTGGGAGGGGAGGTGCTGTTCTTACTCAGTCCGTACCGGGGTGAATGGGGGTACAGGGTGTGCACCACAGGGCGTGTCACAAATAATATACGAGCAAAATATATAAGAAATTAACCAGAAATAAACAGATTGAGCGAACCTAACGACCTGCGTTAACATATACGAACCACATGTACGAAAAACCTCTCCATAAATTCATTTTATAGGTTTAGACAACAACAACAACAACAAAAATTGCTGCAGTTTTGAGGCACGCTGCACAATCTCTGTTTTCTTGTTCACAAAATGTCATTTACTACGTAATTTTATCATTTTCTGTCTAAATAATATTCATGATTTTCAGAAACTAATGGCCAAAAATTTAAACACGAACCCGGTCCTTTAGAGGTTAATTCGTAGTTCAGCTTTAAGTCCTGCGGTTGTTTGGGTGTGAGGTTCAGATAATTTCCCCAAATTATGTCTGAGATGTATATGCGTTCGTGGACATTCCGAGTCGATATGGATACGCCGGTGAAGAGAGAAATTACTGCCCTCTTGGGGGATCGAACTACGTGCCGCTGTGTCAAGTAATTTTCATTAAACCAAGCTGCTATTTAAATATTTATTACTACGTGACTCAATAAATTAATTAGTTTGTCGGCTGGTGATTTAGTGGAGCCGAAATATCACAGAATAGTGACAACGCTGCTGGATGGACGATCCAGCGCTCGAACCCCGATAGGGCTAGGAGATATATTTCCCCTCCAAAACGTCCAGACCGACGCCGGGGCCAACCTATCTTTCAATAAGTGGTTACGGCGAGATATTTGCGCGGAATGGGGTAGGAAAGCAACCGGGATGTGATGCTAACCACTCACTTCCATCCAGCACTGAGGCCAAGAATGAATGGAGCTCTACCTCCACCCCTGTAAGTCTTCATGGAGTGTATTGTGAGAGCTCTGCTTTTGCTTGGTTAATTACCGTGTCCAGAATTGGTTACTGTTTCGCTTCATATGTTTATTGTTGAGTCTCACACAACATGACACACGACACACACCCATAGTCAGGCGCATTCTCAGCAGCGTACGACTTACACAACACGACATGCTGCCACAACGCCAAGTTAATATAAGGCAATTAATCAGTGAGTGTTTTTAAAAATGTGACTTTAGCAAGGAACAGTGTAGCTCCCTGAAGATGATCTTAGAATCGAAACATGTTGGAGAGATTTTAAATATTTTAATGTGAAAAAATTTATGTATGTGCATTAGTTGGTGTGCTGATTAAATGACTCTGCGAAATGCAAGGTGCAACAATAAAGATGTTTATTTCTGGTTAATTTCTTTTATATTTTGTTCGTATATTATTTGTGACACGCCCTGTGGTGCACACCCTATACCGCCATTCACCCCGATACAGCCCCATATTATTAGTTCCAACCAAAAAGCAACGTCATTGCTGGCCACATTGAATCCCGCACATAATACTCGGCTTGTTGTGTATCCCCTACAGTTCTGCAACACCACTAACAAGAGATGCAGATGTGATGCCTATGTGGCGCTTCAGTCTGAGGATTATATCACGTTTCATTAGATATCTGGGAACGGTGCGCTGTGTGTCAGAGATTGGCAGAAGCCCATCTTGCAGAGACTGGGAGGGCCTCATTGTCAGTCTGTATGTTGTGATGAACGGCCGATAGTAGGCTGAGCTAACCCGGTGTGTTCGAATTTAGGCACTTTTTAAAATACACATATCACATTCTGGAAAGTCTTTATTTTTCGTGACATGACCTCATTTAGGTGTGCAAATTTACCGCATCGTCACCGAGTTAGGTGTGCTGTTCGCACTTAACAGTTATCAAGTTCTCTATGGAAGCAGCAAGTTTATCCGAAGCGTCGGAGCAAGCGTATTGTCCTGCACAATAACAATAAAGAATCGCACCTTTGAAGTCTTAAAATTAACTGTGGAAAACCCAAGTAGTTGCATACAGAATGTAGATACTTATGCTTCAGAATGAGGTTATGTCACGAAGTTGTGGTGCATGTTGGTTCTACAGGGGTGCTGATAAGTCCTTAGCCCGACCAGGAAGGAAACAAGCCCGTAAGCATGTCAGGGACGCGCGCGCTTTCAACAACATCGAGACGCGAGCTGTCATCAAGTTTTTTTTTCCTGCAAGGCAAGGCGCCGAAGGAAATTCACGCAATTCTGACAGAAACGTTAGCTTGTTTCCTTCCTGGTCGGGCTAAGGACTTATTAGCACCCCTGTATGTGTGCCAGCTGAAACCTATTATAAAGTCCAAACACTTTAACTGTGGGCGGTAACTGAAGTTTCGACCCAGCTGACTTGTTAGCTGTTTTCATCTTCAGAGAACTTAGAAGATTATCGGTGTTTAATTGCAGTGACTGTACTCGTACCAGCAGCATCATAAAAATATATGTTACTTTGCCTTTGTTTTAGCCTCACTGCAGGGTTCAGACTGTGCATCATCACGGCCTACTTAATCATACTCCACACAGATCATTGACCATCCATATTCCGTGCTTTGTACCTCTGTCAAGGTGACGCTAATGCCGAATTGTGCCTCGCCAATTGTTTGCATGTTCGTGCCCACAAATACAAAGTTCAGCTGTTCACTTTATCTGTAACGAATTCTGCAACACGATGGCCTTAGATGATCTGCATAACAAAAGGAGTTTTAACACATTTGGGCGCCAGGCATTTTACGAAGGCGTCTATTCTCTGTCGGAGTGACGCCGGTTTCCAAACTTCCACTGACTATATGCATGTACATATGTAGCCTTCTCCACGTATGTCCGCGTGCAGAATATATGCGATGCGCCTCTCTGTACTGCTGCCACCCGTCCACGTTCTGTGGGTCTCTCCGCGCGACCTAGATACACCTGTGCGTTTATTGACAAGTGTCTGTACCACATGGGAGACGAATACGCACCTCGAATGGAGAAACAAGTAACTTGCACAGAATTTGGATTTGGGAAGATGAGCAAGTTTGTTACATGAACACAGATGCATATGGGGGAGATAATATTAAAATTGAGTCTGTGGATGCGAACTCGATTTGACGGCTTACTGATAATATCCGGCGGTAAGCTTAGGGATTAGTGACGATAAAAGCCGGCGTACTTTCATCACGCAGTTGGTTAAACATGTCACGCATCACGAGAGCATGTATTAAACAGGTCAAACCAAAAATAAACAGCGCATCATTAACAGTTGACAGTAGATCATATCAAATGACATAATATTGATTTACCGCTTAGATCATCAACGTGTTTCTAATTTACCCCGAGGACATGTCACATTGAAAGGGTTGGGCAGGGGTGCAGGGGCCGGATTCACTTTATCCTGCTCAGTTTCACGCCTCACTTTGTCTCTGTGTCAGTGACAGGGAAACCCTTTCGGAAGCCACTCAACTGGTGGCGGCATCTGTCAAAAAGTACTTGCAATACGTCAGACGCTAGCGGTATCAGTCAAAGAGCTGCACAACACTTCATATCATCCACAGCTGATAACAGTGTCACTATGCAAATCGCTGCAAAGTAAAATGTACATACTTTTACGCTCTGGCCGTTGCTATGAAAGTAATAATATTGCAGCAAGTGTTTGGGCGTCTTGTGGCGTCTTAAATCCGGCGCATCCCCTACGTGTGATATGTTTTATCACAGATCAGTTGTCACAGTCGACAGTATGTCTTAACTCTTTGAAGCCAGAAGTGCATTTGAATAATATTTTAATATTCAGTTTCGACCTCGCTGAGATTGCACTGTGTCTCCGTTGCAAATACCAGTCTGTTAGTATTAATGAGGGAAATAATCTCGAATTACCGTTAGGATCACGCGAAACGTATTAATACGCTCGGTTGGCAGAGTGCGGAGTTACGTTTTTGCACGACCCGGTAAGGAGACAGGTAGCATTCTGTGCGAACTGGTAAGGAGACAGGTAATATTGGTACTAATTGGTAAGGAGACAGGTAACATTCTGTACGAACTGGTATGGAGACAGGTAACATTTTGTACGAACTGGTATGGAGACAGGTAACATTTTGTACGAGCTGGTTTGGAGACAGTTAACATTTTGTACGAACTGGTATGGAGACAGATAACATTTCAGCTGCAAATTGCTAAAAAAAAAAGAACTTCATCAAAAACACCTAAGCTCAGTGCCTTAAAAATTTCTGGCCGGACATTTATATTAAGACATTAAACTTATAATAATCCAATAATAATAATCATAACAATGTAACACACTGAAATCCTCATCCCGTATATTGCATTTTGTAGTTGTAGTATAATCTGAAGAAAGAACAGTTTCAAAGTCACAGTATGGATATAAAAGAAACTCGTCCGGGTGCAGATGAACCGTCTAAATACGGTCGGCAACGACAAAGTATTTCCTGAACGTTGCCCTCTGCGCCTGCCTTATTTTTGCGCGTTATGTATCTACCCTTCACTTCTTCATCCCTTTCACAAAGGGGTTTTTTTGTTAAATAATAATTCCTTGATAATTAGTAACGCTAGGAGCTAATCTCTCAAATGTATCTTCAGTACAATGGGTGGGGAAGAATTAAAATCGGGAGGAAGGGAGGGAGAGGGAGGGAGGGAGGCGTAATATTTCCACCGTTGAAAGTCAATCCCTTCTCATAGACACTAATATTGGTGTCACGTTTGAAGTCATGTGGCAACTCTAAAAGTCACACTTATTTCGCATTGGTGTTGTTGGGTTCAGTCATCCGGTTCACACATTACGCATTTTAAAAGCAGGGGTAACTGTATCTAAAAAAAAAGGTAAATTTGTCCCTGTCCGCACCATGAAGGCGTATAGGGGGAGAAGAGGATTTGCCCCACTCATTCTTAACATCGATAGATGGATCTGACTGATATACTTCACTCCCCGGCCGTCTTACCTCGGGGAAAGAACCCGGGTAGCCGTTGAATGGGAGGCTCTATGGGGCCCAGAGCTAGTTTGGATGGTTTTGGGGAGCAGAAAACTTACACAAATTTGACCACCAAATATTTGCACGTTGTTTTTGTATTTATTATACGGAACTGCTACATGTTTCGGCCGGGTCAGGTTGCCATATCGGCCGTACTGTACACCTCGACCGAACCTGTAACTCCCTGAAAATGACCAGGATATTTGGCCGAAACGTGTAGCAGTTCTGTGTAATAAACATACAAGCATAGTGCAAATAGTTGGCGGTGACGTGTTATGTTAGAATGACTCACGGAAGATGTACAGCATCAAATAGAAAATTTGTTTCCCCTGCCGGGATTCGAAACCCTGATCGCCCAGCTCGATAACTATACGTACCACCTGACACAACGTTGCAGAATTGAACATTTTTGCCACATAATCTATTTATTTAGGTTTTGTAGTATTCTTACAATGAACAACCACTTTTAGGTGCTTTTCGCAAAATTGCAGAAAGCGACTAATAGCTACCTCATGTCCGTCCTTCCGTCCATTCGCATGGAACAACGCGGGTCTCACTAGACGGATTTTCATGAAATTTGACGGTCGAGTATTTTTCGAAAAGCTGTCGAAACATTTCAAGTTTTTTTTTATGTTTATTGGACCGTGCATCATCTTGATAGTTGAATAAAGATAAACCAACTTGATGTAACTTGCTTTTTTATTTCATTATTTAATGCTCAACGTACATGACGTATCTTGTTGCCTGAAGAACATTAACAATTGCCTTCGTAATGGTCACAACCTGTGTTCTCTGTGAAGTAAAAATGAAGTATTTTTTTGTATTACTTAGACGAATTTTGTACTTAAATATGCCAGGCCAATTGATGCGGGGTTTTGGTGTACACAGTGGCACTAGGACAGGCTGACCGAGTAGTGAGATCTTCCCCTGTCAGTATCATTTTTATCTTAAAGGCGATGTTATCAGAAGGATGAGCGGGCAAGTACAGGAACCCTTGTAACAACGCGATGACCTTACGACAAAGGAAACACTCTGTTTTTGTGCTTCACAGTGTTCTCATGCGCTCAGTATCCGAGTGACAAGTGCGTAGCCTGCTGAAACTAATTCTATTCCAGCGCCGAATCCAAGCACGTGCGGTGACCCACCCTTCCACACGTGTTCACGGCACGGTTACAAACCCGCACAGCGACAAATTAGCGTTCTCTTACCTCACACCAGCAAAACACTCGCAGGTAGCAGCCCAAGACATGACTCGAAGATTTGCGGTGCTGTTTAAAGTGTAGCATACGACACACTTCGCGTTCCTCACGCAGGGGTCAAAACAGCTAAACTGCGTGGTTTGAAAATCCGGCAACAGGTGACGCGAGGGAACTGGCAGGTTATTATTATTATTATTAGTAGTAGTAGTAGTAGTAGTAGTAGTAGTAGTAGTGTTTTTATTTTCAGCGTTCGCTGACAAATATTTTTATTTGCTGATGTGAAACCAGTTAGTTGAATGGTTGTGTTGTTATTGCTGCTGCTGCTTAGGAGGAGGAGAAAGAGGAAGAGGAGAGTATTTGTGTTGGTGTTGGTGTTGGTGATGTCACTGCCATTGTCATAATTACTTCAAACAGAGCACAATCAATCCACGTATCCGCTGCTACTGTTGCTTAGGAGGAGGAGAAAGAGGAAGAGGAGAGTATTGGTGTTGGTGTTGGTGATGTCACTGCCACTGTCATAATTACTTCAAACAGAGCACAATCAATCCACGTATCCGCTGCTACTGCTGCTTGACAAGCGGCCAATTTTTCGAAGTTATGCTGCTTTGTTCTCTTCTGCTGTCTTCACTGTTTCTTTACGGACTGCCCGTCAACCGAACATTCGGCCTAACCTATTTTACTATAAACGAAACAAATAGGCTGTTGTAAGGTTTTTAATAATAAATTCATAACAATTTATGTTACGTAATTACTTCATAAATGTCATTAATGTTTTCTCCTTTGTTGTATCTCTTAGTCTATCTTTGTCTCTCCTCTTCTGCCTACTCGTAACTGTGGAGGGCTATTGTTACACCTGATCACACTTTTTGATACACACACGCGCATAATCGGTGGGACTCCTCTGGACCAGGGATCAGCCAATCGCAGAGAACTCTACCTGTTAACACACGACACTAACAAAACACAGACATACATGCTCCTGCCGGGATTCGAGCCCGCAATCTCAGCAAGCGAACGGCCACAAACCGACGACTTAGACGGCGCGACCACCGGGTTCGGCTTGTTTTATGTCTGTTCCTCATATATCAACTTGTGCGTAGTAATTTCTGCTGATAATTTCACGCGTTATGTAGCATATTTGTTGTTTGTGTAGGCCTGATTGGATGATTCATTTAATGGATGGTGACAAGACGCCTGATGTCTGGGGAACTGGGATTCAAATTTTTGAATTCCTATTTCTTATCTCTTTTCTATCGATATTTTACTACTATTAGTGGTCTTTGTTGACTGTTTTTGGTGGCTTTAAGAAAGTCTATTAATACTAGTAAAATATTGTTGCTTTTAATTGACTTCATATCTTTGTTTGGATTAACCGGCTGTTCAATTGGCCATCCTGCATTTGGTCCCATTTATACTGTTCACCGACAGTCTACGGTAGAGTACATTTGCCTTTTCCTACGATTACTGCCAGCTTCGTCGTGCCCCCTGGTACATGCCCTTATTCATCGTAACGCCAGACGTGGCTGGTCAAAGTTGCAAGTCAGCACTAGGAGGGGTGAGGAGGGGTGGGGGCGAACTACTAATGAGATTTGGGAACACTCTGCCCCCTCCCTAAGTAACTAAATTGGTCATAAGCACCCGGAGGCGTGTCTTCGTCATTTATTATCTCGTGATGATCCTCTGCCCTGTCTTCTTGTAGCTGACTCCGTCGGAGCGCCTGAACATGACTCGACTGGTAACAGGTAAAGCTGTCTCTGTGTCTCTATGCTCCTATGAGGCTCACGTCCTGAAGACGTATGGTGGCGCGGAGGTTTAGCTTTCTGTAGAGGTTTGTGACAACCGCTGAGGTCATAAGGGACATTATCCTTTATCCGAGATATAATGGACACAACGGACGTTTCGGTAACTGTAACCGCATTACACTTTCTTTCTCTTCTTTATGTTTCGCTCCATTTTTATTTTAGTCTTTATTTCTCTTCTCTCTTTCCCAACGTCTTTTTATTTTCTCTCTTTCTGTGTTCATATTTTTTCTTTTAATACATCCGTAGGTAAAGACAACCGGAACGTGCGGCTGACTACTCATTTGCGTAACATTTGTGGAACTTTACCTTCAAATAGCCTCAGTCACACACGCAGACACACACACACACACACACACACTGGTGTACATTGTTTCACCTCTCCATATAAGCTGACTTTAGTCCAGAATTTTTCGCTCTTTTCTGTAAGAGAAGTGTGAATGTTCAGCTGAAATTTTTAAGTGGTAATAATTCTGTTGGTTTGTCAGCCCTGTCTGTCCTTATTATTTACCATTCTGCCCTTACATTACAGGTATTTATTAATTTCACTCAGGTGTGTCTCTATAAATACTTGAGACGTGCTAAGAAACCCTATACCTTGTCGAACAATCACACTTACCTGTTCTCTGCGCTGCTTTACCGAAAAATCTGTTGTTTTACACGGTCCAACACTAATCACGGCGTTCTATGAACAATGCCTGTCGTTTGTACATCCGTCATGTCGCCTGGCGTTGTAATCACCTGGTCACGGCCCCCACGACACGTTGAGACAATGCAGCAAAGCGACTCTCACTTCTCTTGTTAAACACACGGCCTGTGCGGGTATAAACGGGCTATGGCTCCACAGTTTTGTTTGCGAGACATCTGAGCAGATGAGTAAAGGAGCAGCCTGAATTACGAAATCAGTAGCGCTATATACACGTGCTTCGTGTACAGGACGTAGGAGAAAACCATAGTATGAAGTTTTGTGGTGAGGCTTTAAAAAAGTGGCGGGAAAAAGTTAAGTAGAGCAAATGTTCACAGAAGGTAATGGCGCTAACAAATGTTCACAGAAGGTAATGGCGCTAACAAATGTTCACAGAAGGTAATGGCGCTAACAAATGTTCACAGAAGGTAATGGCGCTAACAAATGT
>Ga0123352_10010598_pt1 | contig 14470 bp, 4 predicted proteins | sample TergutLab28metaG_FD_89700 | JGI IMG/M metagenome (GOLD analysis project Ga0123352, IMG submission 89700) | Labiotermes labralis P1 segment gut microbial communities from Petit-Saut dam, French Guiana - Lab288 P1 | ecosystem: Host-associated > Arthropoda: Insects > Digestive system > Gut ... | reverse complement strand
CTTTATTATATATTGCTCAACATGTTTCAGACGTTAATACGTCCATCTTCAGGAGCTAGCGAGTACTTGTTGTGTTGTGTAGGCTGTAATAATAGAGGTTTTGTGTGTTAGTTTATTTATCTAGTGGTAAGTGCTCTACCTATATTATGTGTCGTGTGTGGCTCTGTGTGAGTGTGTTTCTGCAAGCGTGTGGTGTCCTGTGGTTCTTGAACATTTTGTGTGTGGCATGTTTTGGTGTTTTATGCATTTGTATTGATGATTATATGCATGTGCTGTACATACCTGACTTGAGGCGTGCTGGTGTTATGTAGAGGGATTGTCTGTTGGTGATGTGGTATCCGAGTGTAGGCTGAACCACTACTGACCTGTTCATTGTGGACCGTGAGGGTTATTCAAATAAATGTATTTATGTTCAATTAACATATATCCCTTATATGTACAGGAACTAGTGTAAGTAAAATGAGTTCTAAAACATTAAAACAGTCAACATACGAGTAAAACATCGTCAGAAAGTGTTATTTTACTGCACCTTAATCTTGGACCTATTAAATTCAATTTATCATTCACGTTTACCAAGAAAAAAGCAGTTTGATTTTATTTCGTTGCACACTTTATTAGCTTGTGTAGGCCTCTACGAGAATGTAGTCGCGTCAAAGCAACCCTGAGGGCTGGTTTTCTACATCTCCTTTTATAGATCCTTCTGTACATAAATACGTTCCTAATTTTTCCCTGTCCACACCGTGAAGGCATATAGGTGGGTGGGGGGAAAGTGTAGCTCCACTCATTCTTAACCTCAGCGCTAGATGGAGGTGAGTGGTGGTCAGCATCACGTCCAGGCCGCTTTATCCACGCGAAAGAATCCCGGACCCATTGAGTAGGAGGCTTTGTGTATGTGGCATCTGAGGTAACTTTGTCTACATTTCTTTTCCTGAAATTAATGTGAAGTCATTGTCGTTTAAGGAAAGAATTTGAAGAACCAGCTTTCTTCAGAAATACGAAAAGGCACGGTAGTGTTGTATCAGGCAATCTGTACGGTACACAAATCGGTGTAGCCTCAAAAGTGAAAGTGTGCTGTAAATGGGCACAAAGCAGTCGATAAGGAACTGAACGTACCGAAGACTGAGAGGCGCAAAAGAGTCGTCAAGTGATAAGTAAATTTTCCCGGGGGCAGAATATCTTGCCCCACAGTGGATCAGAAGTAAGCACACATGTGAGCAAGTGGGCATCAGGAGGCGCATTGCAGTGGGCACAAATTCCCTGTAGTCAGTGTCTCAGAGTACGATATCAAGTCACGTGATGTCCACTCAGCACGGACGTGACTTTGAAAACGGCATCCAGGCACGCCTTCTAAAGAATACTCGAAGGGAATTGGGATCTAGGTTCTAGGGTTATAGCTTAAGGCCTATAGAAGTGACATGAAAGGAATCAGTAAAACGCCAGCGGATTACATTCGGAAGTTTTCCCACTTCTTCCTCCTTTTTACTGAAGCGATTTGCGTTGAAGGCGGAAATGCTTTGATGCTAACAAAAATCGTTAACCAGATGTTTACTGCTGGTGCTTCTTAGCCTTTCCATCTTCTCATTCTGGGTATTGGGTACACACCGTAAGACAGTAAGAGCTTCTGGTTGAGGATATAATGCAACAAAAAGGTATAAAAAAGCTGAAGTGAAATGGCGTTAAAAAGATAGCAATAGGAGGCAGAATCATGGCGGGAGTTTCTCGAGTCGAACAGCAATAACAATACTGCATTGCCATCTCCTCGTTGGTGCTGTGGATTACATGGAATAAATCGTTCGCGATCCGTCGAACAAACATTTTGACTGGTGGCCGGACAGGAATCCACTACTGTTTTTATTCTCTTTTCTTTTTAAAACAAAAGAGAAGAGAAGACGGAGGGAAGGGATGGGTTTGTGTTTCTTGCTCGCGAGCTCTGGTTTCTCTCAGAGAGTTTTAAAGAAAACAAGGCGGATGTTGCTGCTTTTCAGGAAATGAAGACTATTCTCTCCCGAATAATGGCTTTTGTTCAGCTTTGCCTATGCTATATGTATCAAACATATTGCAACGTCAACTCTATTTCTTTCTGAACAGAAGTTGTAATTAAGAGATACACAGTTTAAACATTTCAATTCTTGAAGCAATTTCTGTGCAGATTTATTGTCTGGTGGCAGTGAGTTTCTTTGTGACAGCTTATATCAGTACTTGATTTGATAGAGCAGCTTTATGCCAAACAACACTGTCTGGTTTTTATAAGGGAAGCAATATATATTCCAAAATGTCAATGGAAATTCCTCATACATTGTTATTTCTTACGTCAAAGAAAACCAGAACAACAACAAGTGAGATGAACAAAACACAAGGACCAGGAAGAAGAACCGTACGATAGTCGCTACGAGTAGGCCCAGCTTTGGAATCTCGATTCATAGTGAATAAAAGAGGATTTAGGGGATACGAATATTGCCGCTTTATGGGATGTGACGCCGTGTTCTTTGCCAGGTAGCTATCAACTAGTAACTGACGTTGATAGCAATCCAGCAAAGCACACGGTGTCGCACCTCAGAAGGCAGTAACATTCGAGAGTTATCTGCTATTAACGCGTCACGTTACCTAATTGAAGACTTCATCTTCATTTTGTAGGTCTGCGTACTAACAATAACATTGAAGTCCAGGTGTCAAAAGTCATGGTGATTTGGGCTTAGTCACGATAATTTCGTGAATGAAATGTTACTGGTTTAGGGTACACCGAGGATTAGTGAATGCTGTTTTTTTTTTCAGAACCACCCAATAGAGCAGTTGTGCCCGTATTGCTGTCGTCTCAGAGCCTGAGTGTACGGGCGATTTTCCGGGCGCGCGGGCCCTGAGTGTCCATCGTGTCCTCAAGCCCACGCCGCGCGTGTTGAAGGAGCGTAGGCTGCATAGAGTAGCAGTGAATTATCTTTCGTGCTTAAGGTCGCTACTGAATGCAGATCAATTGTTAACATGTACCTACTGTGTAAAAGGTTGAGCAGGCAGCTCAGTCGATTTGTGCAGGCCAGCGAATATAAAAATCCTATTCTGACCGGAATTGAGGGTCAGTTCTCCAGTCACATAACCAACTTCGGCTTGTTACTGAATAAAAGCAGGCCTACTTGTCTGCTTTAGTAAATTTTTAAAACCAATTGCAAATGATATATAATTTCCGACCCTTTATAAAGTGCCTGCTGTAAAATATGCATGGCTGTTATAACAAGAGCCGTCAGCCGTGATGACTTTAGTTCAAATGAATGTCTAGCCTACAGTAAACAGCAATCGCTTTTTGGAACTCTTCCTATATGAAACTGAACAGCTCAGTGTCTAAAAATGTTTTGTTTAGGAGCTACAGAGAATTGTTTTAATTCTCTGCTATATCGCTGTCCCATCCGCCCTCTTGTTATGAAGACAGATACAAAGTGTGACTGTTAGCCAGACATTCCTCGCCGCCACATTTCGCGGTATTAAGTCATAGCCTTCATGACAGAAGAGTATAGTGGAAGAAAGTCGCACGAACACCTGCCCCCTATTACCGACCGACACACTATAAATACAATGCCCGCAGGCTAGCTATGTTCTTAATATAGCTATCTCAGAGATTAAGAACATCTTACTAATCTACAGGATTCACCACAGTCGCTGTTGCTGCACTCACACAGTGACTCTACTTCGGTCTAAATAAAACCAAAAGTTTGAATATTTCTCCTCTCTTAGAACGCCGAACAGCAAATACTCGCAGTTTTTTTTTTCTCATTAGGGCAAGTTTATCCAATTCTCGAAGTCTTTGTCGTACGATTATCATTCGTGTTTAAGAGAACTGTTGCGTATTCTGCTGTTTGTATCTGCTGCATTTATTGCGGCTTATTGAACGGCGCAGAACTCAGATGTTTTGCGTCGAAGATTAGTTTGACAGAAACAGTGTTTCGAGAAGGGGTGAGGTGGGGAAGTTGAGCACCAGCAACAAGCACTATTGCATACGGTTCTGAAGCATCACATTCCGTAGAAAGATAACAATTTCGGACTGCCAGAGCGAATTTTTAATGGCGCAACAGCCCCCAGTGGGGCAGGATCTTCTAATTATTGAGGCTTCACCATTACAGACACACGACAGTCGGTAGGACTTCTCTGGACGAGTGATCAGCCCGAAGCGAAGACCTCTGCCTGACAACACACAACAATCACAAGAAACAGACCTCCATGCTACTGGCGGGATTCGAATCCGAAATCCCTGCAAGCGAGCGGCCAAAGGTCCATACCTTAGACCGAGCAGCCACTAGGATCGGATGGAGCCATTGTTACTTTGCCAAGACTCTGTTCCGGTAGAGTACATTTGATTCTGCCTGAGTTGAAATCGTTGAAAACAACTTATTACTAAGTAGATGTGTGGTTTTACATTATATAACCCACTGCAAACAGCGTAATGGACATAACCCTAATGAGAATTCATATGACAGCAACGCTACGACTCTTACGCATAAGTGCTGAAGATTCTGTCTGGCATTTGGTGCTTTAAAATTATGCGTCTGTTGATCTTAAATGATGTACCTCTATGTTATGGACAAACTGATTATAAGATCGGTATTAATGTTTTGCGGGACAAAACGGTGTATACCACAACAAACGTGACAGTGCAAAATCTCGATGTGATAGTACTGTAAAAGTGATCCCGCTCCAGGCCCGGTGGGGCCACGAGGGTGGGGAGAGGTATAGCTCTACTCTTCCATGACCGCGGCACTAGAAGTGGGTGAGTGGTCCGCAGCACGCCTCGGCCGCACTTTACCCTCGGGAAAGACCCAGTACCCATTTGACAGGAGGCTGGATGGTACTGTAAGCATGGCAAATAACTGCAGTGAAAGGTATATGACACTTTGTAAAACTGACTGCTTCAGGTGATGGTTTCAGTTAACACTGGGATATTAGTGCATGTACTAGGTTTAATCTCTATATTAGTACATGTACTAGGTTTAATCTCCAAGACGTAGGTTGGAGGATAATACTGAAGTGCTTGTTAAAGAAATGAGTCGACAGGGCGTGGGCTGGACTGATCTCGCTCAGGATAGCTGATTAACTGATTAAGTAATCTTTTCAATATGGTCTCTTCTGCCTAGATTTAGTTAGTTGGATAGCTTTATTTAAAATTGATACTTTCCTATATCAGCCATTTGTTACTATTCGCCATGCTGCAATATTCATACAGCCGCCTAAATTTACGAAACATTTGAGAAAAAACTGACTGGTTCAAAATATCTCGAGTCAACAAAATTGATTAAGAACCAAAGAAGGTGGTGTGTTTGACGAGTGTTTGGGATTTTTGCTTATTTAAAATATGTGTGTTTCTTCTCAAGCACATCGGGATGGGTCGGTAAGGCACTTCTGAGAAGATGGGTATTGTGCAGCACATAAGTTCTAGAATGAATTTACTATACGGTACAGATATGTGAGTTGTCTCTAGTACGTACTGGTGAAGTTCCTGTTCAAATTCAATGGCAAATCCGAGTGCCGTAGGTTTAATGAACAGTGCTCTTGTTCTATTGTCTCGCACGTATAGGAAGTTTCTTTGGGAATAACTTCGTGCCCTCTGAATATATTGTAAGAACCGTAAATAACACGAACCAATGTTATGAAGTAGACCACAGGTTGGACGTAAATAGTTTTGTTCTTACTTTTATTATTGGCTCGCGATTTAGAAAACATATGTATGCCATTTTTAAATAACTGCTCTCAGTTCTTCATCGCGTTTTTTTCCTAACGTTTAGCGCAACAAATCTTGAAATAACATAAAAACACGATACTTAAGCATTCGACGCCATTAATTTTGAAATTGACATCCTTTCCGCAATGTATTTGCAAAGCTACTAAGCATCCTACTTCTTGTCTTGAGGAATCAAAAATTTTATTGTCTTCTCAGTACTGTATTTAAATTGTTTAAGCTCGAAAATTTCCCCAAATGAAGTAATTTAAATCTTGCACTGTAGTAGTGGGACTGATGTAGCGGCCTTCCAGTTCAAGAATAGCTTTACTCTTCGTCTATTGCTCTTCTACATTTTTCATCCATAACCCGGTCTTTACTAGTTACAGGCAGGAATGAGCTTATCGTGTTAATAATTCCGCATAAAATATCCTTTAATTGCATGTTCTCTGAAGGGAGTATTGGCAACGCATTGCTGTGTCTGGCACAATAGAGCATCCGCATCTAGTTAATCAGAGCAGGACGCTGTTTGTCTGTTAGTTGATTTCTCTTTCGCTTGCATCAAACCAAGTGAAATTCTCAGTCAAGACACTAACGCCAGATGGAAGCAAGAAAAGTTATTTGAATGCGAGCTTCAGTTCCTATTACAGTGTCTATCACTTCTGGAAAGAAATTGCATTTAGATGACGTAGTGACGCTGTTGGTTGTATCAAGTTCTTGGTGGTTTAAATGTTTAATGTTCATTTAGGGTCAACGTCATCCTTAAAATATGTCGCTTTCTGCATGCCAGAACTGAGATGTTCCACCGAGCCAGAGGCATTGTTACTGGTAGCTATCTGATTACAGCTTCACTTCAAGTAAGTTATAATTCCGCGTATTAACATCGCATAAAACGATTTAAAGATCACACGTTAAAACCGTCTAAAAAGGAAAAAGTAAAGTCTTTATTACTATTATTATCGATTCTCCTGTCTTTGCTTCACCCCAACAAATCTGTTAACGCCAGGCTGTGACTTCGTTGGTGAGACAATCGCCGGGTTGTTGAGGTTACAATCTAGAAGTCGATACTGCTGTTTTTCCTTTATTTTTTAAATTCAGAAGATGGATAGTCACCAAGATAAACACCTGCGAAATAGCAGCGATGTTAGGGTTGTTTATCCGGAACATTTGTAGGACCTTATTCCAACTTCCTCTCTGATAATGCATTAGGCCTACATTTCGGTTCAGTCACTTATGTTTGCGTGTTTGTACCCAATGCGTGTAGTTTCTGTAGAGACAGGCTATAGGAAATGGATTGGTAAAGGTGGGAGACGCTATTTTCGTCTGATAAAATTCCTCTAGAGCTGTAAATGTTTTTCGCAAAATTTATATTACGACAAAAAAAATATTGCACTCTTTATATTGTTACAGTCAGCGTGACATTGCATGATCGAGATGATTTAACTCCCCTCCCCTTGATTGAACACACACAGAATTTTTAATTTTATCAATAAAGTTGCAATATCGCTCGTAAAGTTGCTGCTACCGTATTGTGTAACAGTGAAGCCAGTTCGGTGATTGATTATGCCGGTATGTCAATGAAATAAGAAGGTCGGTTCTTTTGTAACCCGAATCTGTGTTCTGGTAATGTCTCGTTACTCTTCCAAACTTTTACAACACGCTTATTCAATCGTCAAATACGTTGCAACATTTTCCCTTGGGAAGCCATCGGATATTGCAATAAACTATGGCTGCTCCGTACAGTTTCTCCAACATTTTAGCTTTAGAATTCACTTCAGATATTACACACGAATCACGCGCTCCAAATATGTTCGCCATTCTACTGCTTCTTCTGTAGCATAACCAAGATTTAAATATTTTGAGTCTAGTTTTCCTTCATATAGAGGCGAGTGATATTTGTGGAGGGAATGATCGAAACGTTTCTCTCGTAATGCGGATACATCTACAATTTTTCCGACCGCTTTAGGGGCACAGTCAGCGCACAAACTGTTAGGTTTATTATAGTATAAATTGTAATTTTGTGTGTAAAATTTTAACCGTACTTAATACCTGTAACCGTTATTGTTCCGTGAATTGTCGCCAAATTGGGAGGGTTGTTTTAAATTTGTACATTCTGTGCAATTTATATCAAAGTACACCGTGTATTACACCAACTAAATGCACGGTGTTGATTAATGCAGTATTACAGGAGCATCTTCAACATGTTTCGACACAAGTGTACCTTCCTCAGGGGGGAATACAGTGCCAGTTTGTAAAAACCAGTTGCCTCTGGAAAGGTGTCGGTTGAAAGGTTCGTCGGGCTGTTGCGGCTTCGTTGTTGAGGTTAATTAAATAAAAAATATACAAAAGTAAAAATTTTTAAAACTGGTTAAAATATGCTTAAAACATATCTTATGTCGTTAAATATGTTATATATGCAGTCAAAATGGTTTATTTTTTATTTAGCCGTGGCGTCTTCTATTCATGTGACGCTGCATGTTCTGTTCCGTTGCGTGCATTTCAATCCGAAGTGGACCGACATCGAAATTCTTGTCAGTTGCTTTAATAAACGTGCGAAACTGAGCTATATTACCAATATCAACCGAATTATAAAGTGCAACAAATAAATATAAACATATCTGTGAGAAAAAAGTTTATGTTTATTTGTCACATCGGTTGCGAACTTTTTTGTTGTCGTGTTTGGATAAACCAAACCAGCGGGATATATTGTATTTTTCTTCAAACTTTTGTCTTTACGACATTTAGCTACTGTTTCTTTACTGGGCTTGATTCATTCCGCTGCATAAGTAAATCATTTTGTATTGTTTGAAGTTAGTAGCGATATACCGTACGATTCTGCAGGCTTGGCTGTCAGTTCTTCAGAATTTCTTTGAAACAATTTTTTATACCTGCCGCTGATGACGTCTTACATTTCGTAATTCAATTTGCTCTATTTCTCCTGTATTTTTTCTTCCTATAATGCTGGTAACTGAACCTGTTATTGTCTGACAGCATATTATCACGGATCTCATATTTAGGTCCTATATATGAGCTTCTAATAAGGAGAAACTCTTCTTCCAGTTCTCCATTAACATCGTGTCCGTCGGTTTGTTCAGCAGCATTTTTTCCATTTATATTGTTGCTTCATTTTTTCGGTATGAACCAACATCCAGAAAGTTCTGGGTGTGGCTTGCAGCTATTCTAATACCTTGAGTCAGAAATTTTAAATCTTACTCTATTCCGCTTCCCACAACCAAAGTCTCGAGTCGATCCCAAAAAATGAAAACGTGAAAAGACACACTTAGAAACTTGAGCAACTGTACGTGTAGTTGCAAGCATTGCGGATTTACTAAACGTCTGTGATATAGAAAGTAGCCGTTTCTTTGTTTCCGATAACATTATAATCTATTCTACGAAAACCCTGCCGACAGAAAAAGTATTATGCATTTTGTGTGTGTGTGTGTGTGTGTGTTTTGAATACCAACAAACGTCCTCAGCAGTATGTATTACACACCTTCAAACTTATGATGTATTTTAATCACTCTATTGACATATAACATTTCTCTTCCATTGTTCATTGGAGGAGAAAAACGGAGTAAAGAGATTGATGATAAATCCAGTCAATATTGCTTCCCTTGGGGGATCCGTGAACATCCCCTAACTGTCTCGCTGCTGGCAGCTTTCCTAGCAATAGGGGGTAATAAGGGAGACACGGATTAAATGGAAAACAGGCATCCAACAGCGAGTTTTTAGGTGAAGAAAACTGTGGGAAATTGCCCCCATCCTTATGTGCATTGAATTCTGTTCTGACGCTTGTGTACGAGGGATTAGATAAGATTATAAAATACCAAACCAATAGATGACGTCATAACGGACCCTTCTCTTCCATCCCTCGTATTTCGCGCCTAAAAGATTAGTCTAGAAATGCAATCATTAATTCAGCAACGGTCTCTTTTACCACAGTTTTATCGCACAGCCCAAGGGGTGGATGCAAAGTGATTTTTCGTTTGACCTACCTCACACCGTATCATCTGTTAATAATTCGACAGCTGAGACAAGTGGGGCAGCAGCAGTAGTGTCTGCTGAGTCCGCCAGTCCGCCACGCTCTGCTTTATTATCAGCCTGCCTGCGTTGTCGTCACACATCGTTAGTTTCAATAGGCAAGCACGCTCATTAACACTACCAGAAAATTAAATGGCTCGGAATTCGCCTCTAAAAGACACACAGTTCTGCAAACAGACATCCTAAAAAGTAATTTGGTACATGAGGGCCTGTGACGCATTCATCATTTGAAAAAGAATACATTTACATACCTTCAAGGAGTTTTTGAACAGATCAAAAATAAGCTACAGTTAGGAACACCGCTGTTTGTAACTTAACGTAAGAGAATTATTAGACGACATTGAGAAATCTAAAATTATATCCAATGGAAATATTTTATAAGATACACGTTTTTGAAAGACATTGCCTAGGGAATATTAATTTTCGATATATTGGCTGTGATTTATTGTGTATCATAATGAAGATTTGAAACCACTTACGTAAATTTAAGCAGAGGGATGTAGCTACAAAACGAACTCGTTCAAACAAGCTTATATTGGTAATTCCTTATCGGTTTTTCGGCACAACGTGTTGGTGTAATCTTCAAGAGTCAAATCCAGTCTTGACCATTGAAGACGGGATCGATTGGTTGTCCCGAAATATCGGAAAGGAAATACCACTATACAGTGGTAATGTCCCAGAAGAGCTCAGATCTCATCTTCTGCGCGGAGGAAGCCGGAAATGAAATTCCTAGGAAAGAACAATTGGGGGGCGCTTTTGGACGTAAGAGAAATGAAGTGCTAACATAATGAACATCTAAATAACTTCTGCTTCTCATCAGTCTTTATAGTAGTGATCAAATCAGGAAGGGTCAGATGAGCTGTGCATGTAGCATGCATGGAACAAATTAGAAATGCGTACAAGGTTTTGGCGGCACTATCTGTGTTGTCCATTTGCGTAACCCAGTGAAAGGACAGCCTTACATTGCGTCTAAAAAAACGCTTTGTGTGGATTTGATTCTTGTAGCTCAGATTAGAACCCAGTAGCGAGTTTCTGTGAACAGAGATGTGAAAAATTAATTTTAATTGGCCAAAAAATTAATTTTTAAATTAGCGTTCATAAAGTTTGCTGTACAATATCCTTCAGAATTCACGAATGGCGGAGAAATTGTCGATGAGCTGAGCGACTATCGGCTTCTTATAAAGGACTGTACTCTAATAACTTAGTTAAAATTTACAGTAATTACCGCCGAAAAGTTCATATATTTGGAAACAGTACTAACAAATCAAAATTTCTTTCATGAAGAAATTAAGAGCAAATTGAAATCACGGATGCTTTCTGTCATCTTATGCAGATCGTTTGTCTTCCAGTTTGTTCTCCAAAAATATAAATATTAAGATATACAGAACTGTAATTTTGCCTGTTATTTTTATGATTGCGATACTTGGTCTCTAACATTAAGGGAGGAGCATACGCTGGGGATGTTCGATAATAGGATGCTGAGGAAGGTATTCGGGCCTAAGATGGACGAGGTAACAGGTTAGTGGAGAAGACTGAAAAGCGAGGGTTATCATCCCTACTCCTCACCAAATAAAATTCGGGTGATAAAAGCAAGACAAGTGCGATGGGCGGGGTATATAGCACGTATGGAAGACAGTACATGTGCATACAGGCGTTCGGTGGGGATACTTGATTGAAAGAGACCACTTGACCTAGACATAGACGGGAGATTAATATTAAACTGTATCTTTAAAGAATGGGATATGAAGGCATGGACTGGTTTGAGCTGGCTTAAATTAGGGACAGGTGGCGGGCCCTTGTGCCTGCATTAATTAACTTCCGGGTTGCATAAATTGATTAGCTGAGGAACTTTCAGCTTCTCACGAAGGACTCTGTTCCACGGATTTAATTATTTATATAGTTAGTAGCGTTGTCAATATATAGTTCAGTCTACAACAATTGAAGGGTAAATCTTGGTACAATTTTAGGTGAGGTAGAACATAAATTTCATTTGAATGTGCTGCTTGTAGGGTCATATAATGTTTGGATTGATTACCGCCAGACGAATGGAAATTTACTGAATTTCTTATTTTTCCATTTATTCTAGACAGTTTAGTTGTTTAGAAAAGTGATTCTCGTGCATTTGGCCGGTGGAGCTACCTTCTGTTACACGGGTTGAACATTCATTCGGTTAGTAGTCTGTCTTACGACAGGTCCAAAGCTTCTACCAAAACAAGCTCTCCACGTAGCGCGATCTAGAGCTTCCTCCTTCAAATGAGAGTATCCTCTCCTTTTCTCAAGGTCATCAAGTAGCTTCCTACGTCTTCTTCATCGTCTTCTTGTTACTTCTATCCCCCCTTTTATCTTTCCTTCAATATCCCGTTGTAGAAGGCAGTTTCCACGCAGAATGTGACCAATCCAGTTAGCCTTCCCTTAACTTATTTCATGCAGGATATTCCTCTGCTCTGACTCTAAGTAATACTTCTTCATTTCTCGCATGCTCGGTCCAAATTTTCTTTTCCATCCTTCTCCAGCACCACATTTCAAAACTTTCCATGTGTTTCTGATCTACTGTCCGAAGCGTCCAAGTTTCAGCGCCATATAAAGCTATGCTCCAAATGTAACATTTTACTAATTTCTTCCTGAATTTTAAGTCCAGTGTGCTAGTAAAAAGAGCTCTCTTCTTGTTGAATGCAGCTTTTGCCACAGCAATCCTACATTTAATTTCACACGTACATCGTCCATCATTTGTTAAAATGCTACCCAAATATTTAAAAGATTCCACATTCTCTAGCTGTTTTTGGTCTATCATAATTTTTACTGGGAATGGTTGTATTGAAATTCTCATTACTTTTACTTTTTCCACATTCATTTCCGTTCCATAGCATCTTTCAATTTCAATTAGTTTATCAATCATGTCTTGTAGCACCCTTTTCTTCCTCAGCCAGTAACACAAGGTTATCTGCATATTTCATAGTGTGACTAATTTACCCTCCTATTTTGAAGTCTCCAAGCCCTTCTAGAGGTTCCTTGGTAAGGCATTCGCTGTACAAGTTGAACAGAATTGGTGACAAACAGCATCCGTAGGTTCAACATACAAAGATGAAATAGAGGAAAATTGTTTTCCCTGCTCCTTCCTGGATTACATTATATGAAAGTCAACTGAAGTTTGGAATTACGATTTTTACAAAGTTAGTTTATTTCAGAAAATGCTCTTGTTAGAGGGGGTGAAGCTGCTGGTCCGTATGTTTTCTCGTTCTATCGCAGTGTAGGCCGTGACCAAACTGCCCCATATTCTGCACCTCTGTTCTCCATTATTGCTTCTACTGCTGCAAACGCAGTGGCGGATTTACGGAGTAGCTCCGTAGTCTGTGGATATAATATCACGTTCTGCACACATTGACTTCTTTTTTATGGATGGTGCGTGATCCTTGGAAGTCATTTGTGCGGAAAAGTTTTATTACGAAAACGAATTTTCTGCGTTGTAAATTCAGTGCAGCAAGGTTTGCTTCGACCCCACAAATATGCGAGCGAGTCCACTTTGTTTTTATTGCTGATTGTGAAAAATGAAAAGGATGACCTAGGATCACTTTCAATGCTAAAGTAGGCAAAATATTTTTCGTGAAAACTGGTTTATTGGCTCAAGATATTAAGAAGGTGCCACACGGACAGGAATACAAACACAAACATGCAAACAGCATGCTGATATTTTGAGCCCACATTCGTTTCTTCAGAAAGTAAAGGAAATTAAAGGAAAGTAAATAGATATACTTCATACTGCGCCTACACTTTGACATCTATTGACGTGTAACACTTCTGCTTTATTTATGTCTATCCTGTTCCTATTGTTGTAGGTTATGTTTATGGTCTTTGTACTGTCCTACACCATACACTCGCAGGAAACTTAAAGGTTACAAGATAGTTACAGTTATATATATGTATATATAAAACATATATACATATATATATATATTTGTGTGTGTGTGTGTGTGTTTTCTGTTTTGTGAAGAGCAGCGTTTAATTTAACTCTCCAAAACACATCATGTTTCATATGCACCACCAGACCCCACATTCATAAACTGACATTCTGCACACACACTGTGTTTTTACGAATGTGTTTCCCACAATTTTCATAAAAAAGTGAGATCCTTTCCCGCAGAGAATTAAGTGATTCCCTTTTGTAAAGGATGAATTTGTTCACTGCATTCACGAACTGAATCTTCAATCATATTTCAGGTTAAATTTAGCCCTAAAGTTGTTAAACGTGCGGTGGGTATCGGAACCATTCAAACTGTGAAGTATACATATAGAAAGCTCAGGCCTGCTTAACGCTAACCCCTGGGGAATTGATAGTTGAGTTTGCATTGTAGTGAAATGCATTAAAAATGGAATATTGATATTTCAGATTTGGAAGGCGGAATTTATGTAATTGAATGTGCTTAAATTAAGTAATGCGAATAATGCAGAAAGCAGATAAATTGGTAAAAAAAAGTCGCAGTTAAATATCGTAAACAACAGTAAGGCTTTAAGGTTGTTCAGTCTGTAAACTTTACATCGTAAGCACAGTTACTATAGTTGAAGAATAAAAGACCAGCTTGATGTCACTAGCTCTTTTATTTCACTTCTTATGTGCTCAACATGTTTCGGACATTAATATATCTATCATCAGGAGCTTGCGACTGTGCTGTTGAATTACCACATCGGTTGTTTTGTTCTCGGTTCGTTGTGTGTTGGAGATTCGGTGCGGCTGGGTTT
>Ga0123352_10010597_pt1 | contig 14470 bp, 12 predicted proteins | sample TergutLab28metaG_FD_89700 | JGI IMG/M metagenome (GOLD analysis project Ga0123352, IMG submission 89700) | Labiotermes labralis P1 segment gut microbial communities from Petit-Saut dam, French Guiana - Lab288 P1 | ecosystem: Host-associated > Arthropoda: Insects > Digestive system > Gut ... | reverse complement strand
TTTTTTGTTTTTATTTTTTGTTATTTTGTTTTTTTTTTGCTAAAATTATAAAAAAAATTTTTTTTTTTTTTTTTTTTTTTTGTGTGTGTGTGTGTGTGTGTGGAGCCAATATCTGTAAATGGTTGTAATGTTTTAACAAGAAAATCAAATGTTAAATGTGATGTATTATTATAAAAGAAAAATTGGATCGAAGTATATACATGAAATTTTTTTAAATGCTTGGTTTGCCCTCTATGAATTAACGTACAGTACTGCATGCAAATGTAAACAAATCTTTTGGATTGATACAAATTTCATCTTATATGCATGCATGTTGAGGGGAAGTGTCACATGCTATGTTGTATAAAGGAATTGATTCACCAGTGTTTTGTTCTTCTACCAAGTCTGTATTCTGCTGCACCATTTACTGTACTTGGTGGTTACCTCAGCATTCTCCTGCATATTATCTGTAATTTCCCCTCACCATTTATTTTCCATATTTCTATCCCATCAATCATTCCTGACACACAGGTTACCCTGCAGGTAGGGTACCATTGCTTTAAATGATACAAAATTCAGTTGAATGGCAACATATTCACACAATTGACGTACTCCTGCATCTTCATTACAGATTTGTGAAATTCAGTTCACAGAGTATGGGGAGTTGGCCTACTTGTTTGAGGTATTAGGTGAGATTGAGTGGATTTGCTTATATTGTAGGCCTTCTTTTATAATAAGTGCAATGCGATAAGTATATCTGGTGTAGCTAAACAGCGTAATCTGTTTCTGAAAATGTGGTTCTCTTCAGCTTCAAGATATGATGCAGTAATGTGAAGAATGTTCAACAAGTAAAGTTCCCTGTACCACAAAATTCACGTGAGGAGTCATTAGAATGTTGCTTGTAATATAATCATTTCTCAACAGAACTGATGAGCCCTCGATGCATTTGTTCTGTTTTGGCTAAAGTCCAGCATTTCTGTCATGACCTTAAGTCAGGCTGTTACGTTCGAAACCATTTCACTTCCTTATTATTGTGGAGTCTGACTCCCAGATATATTGTGACTCTTTCAGTTCTGCAAAAGCAGTACCTGCTCTCGTTCTGTGTTCACGTACATCCTTGATGTGCTGGATGGACTGCTATGACCATTGCTTTTCGTTTGTCTATTCTTAAACTTGCTGCATAATTTTGTGACATATTGCACTTTTGGCATGTCATCACCATAAACATGTGTGTCACTTGGTGGTGAATTTTTATAGGGGAAATAGGTGTTACTTGTACACAGTAGCTAACACTACAGTCTTGAGGTCTCTGTTCTACTGGAATATGGCTCTGATTTACTGCCCACAGGAACAGAGACCAAAAATGCATGATGTCCCATAGCCCAATACACAGTATGTTTGCTAGAACAAGTACCTGGTGTTGTTGCCATTGCATATCAACTTATCCCATCCCATAGCATCTGACTGACTATAGTGACATTTGCATTAATCTCACACTACAGGTGTTTCAGGGTAGGGAACCTTACATATTTAACATGCCTCATATGGGACATTATTGAAGACAGGATGTGTGATTGAAGAAATGCTATGTTGCAGAGGAGCTTGTCTTTTTAACCTTGTTCTTCAGATGTAGTTTATCAGACACAGTCACGTTGGTGAAGTCCAGGGATCGTAGCTGCGGTAAGCTGTTCAGGATTTTCATGCGATACCTCTTGTGCTCCTCCAGAGGATTGCCATGCAGTGTAAGGCTGTACAGTTTTGGAAGACATCTTAAAATCTGTAGAACTTTGCCAAGTTCCTTAAGCATATTTCCATGAAGGTACATAATTTTCAAGCTGGAGAATTCTGCCAACTCTGTAGAAATCGTTGTCAGTTTGTTGAACGATAGGTCAAGCCATGTCAAGTGTTCAGGCTGCTCCATTACCTGCAGTAGCACAATAATGTGGGCAGTTGTATAACTTAACATTATAAGTGTACAGTATGTGCATCTCACATATGTCCTCAGAACATAAACATTACTAAGACCAGCAGTTGTGAAACTTAACAGTATAATGGATTTAATGAAACATTTGAACACTTCATATGTTGTCCTTATAATATTTTGTATTGTGTCAGTTCAGTACACTTTGAATTGTTCATAACTTGTTCCACATCCTGTTCGTGCTGTGACAACATTTGGATCCATGCAATGCTTTGTAATAGAAATGTATTTTATGTGTGTGTGTGTGTGTGAACATATGTATGTATGCACATGTAGAACTTCACATTCATCTCCCAGAGTGCACAACACGTACTCAGTACTGACTGTTGTGAGAATCTTATGGAAAGTTTCACTGCAAAAATCAGTAATTTCCAAACCTGATACAAGGTGGCATGAATGCCGCGTATGGACATGAGGTGGTTATTGTTGAGACGGATTGCATGACAGTCGTAGAGGCCAGAAGCAGACTTGCGATACCGCTTCACACTGTATCTTGGTTTTGTACTGCCAAGGTCCTTCACAGAAGTCAAATTGCGGAATGAGAAGTCCAGCGGGGGGCTGGCATCTGCTGCAGACATCATTTTCTTGCACTATGAACTGTCAGTGACATGATAGAGAGAGCTTTATTATTTTCAGTTTTATATTGTCATGTGAGGAAACGTAAGTGAGCGGACCATTAACTGCAGGGGCTTTAGGCATTTGGTTTTGTGATGTTCAAGGTTTCCAAAGCAGAGACTTCGAGGATTCTGCTCTGCACTGCCTTGCCCCCAGTGTGCCTCAATGGCATGGTGATTATTTTTTCTACCACATCAACTGATGGGGTTTTATTACTGAAATAGAGCATGTTTACTGCATGGTATGCACTGGATTTTTAAATGTTACTGAGGTTATTATTAATCACTGCTGGACACAAAAGTCAGGCTACTGACCTGTGAAAAGTGCTGTCCTCGCCTTCACATAATGTGCCTGCAGTTTGTTCACTTGCAGTTCGGTGGGACAGAAGCACGTCCTGGATCTCAGTTTGGCTGACTGCACCTGCAGTTCCTGTAGTCAGGGAACTTACAGTTAACACGTTTGGTGTCAGTGTTTCAGGGGAAAAAACTGCCTCCATCCTGCTATGACAGTCTGGTTCAGACAGCTGCTGAACAAGTTGGGAAGGACTGTGTCCATTAATTGGCCCAAATCCTGTCTCTTGTTTCCCCTTCCATGCCTCTAATTGGCCAAAATATTCTCCTTCCTTCCCATATATCCGACACGTATTTTCCTCCCAACTACTTCAACATCAACCTGACTAGATTAAGTCACCCTGAAGCTGGAAGCAATACTTTCTTCCGATACGTTGCAACAAAGTTTTAATGCACGATGCAAAAGACCAGAATTCGACCATAATTTGAGTCTACAGCCCGGATAAAACTCACTTGAGCCAGTCCGTGACATCAGCCAGTGTTGTGGCGGTCAAGCTTCGTATTGAGGTCCTGTGGGCTATGAAGCCGTGTAGTCTGGTAGGTGTGTTTTGTTGTGTTACTAGCTACCGGTATGTACGGCGTCACATCTTAGAACAGTATTTATCGCATTAGGAACTCAGAGTACCATATTACACTACAAGACGCCCAAGATCTTATTTCGCCAATATGTTGTTGAAGGTGTACACGTTAAGTTGTTAGTGATGGCTCGCAACGTGTTTACCTTCAGCAACACGTCTGGCCATTAGCTGATTTGCTGCGTTGGTTTTCAACAGCTGCAGTTCATGTAAATTTGCATTGCCGGAGGGACTTTTGCACATTCCAGTTTTTGTATGTGTGTGTGTCACTATCTTGTGTGTTGCGAAGCAGAGCTGGTGATGGAGCACCGACTGTGATCAAGACTTCAAGAAGGTGCAGAGGCACGTGCGTTTGTTTCAGCAACAACAGAATCGACTGGTGGGTGTGTGTGGATCCGAATTTTTAAACCTTAATTTTGTCAAAATTGTTGTGTCAGGTGGAATGCATTGAAGATGTGGCGACTAACAAAATGTTCTTCTCGGACATTGTGTCTTGTTGGGTATCGAATCAGCCGTACATTTTGCTAAAGAAATCAACGAGAACAGATTGGACAGCACGAGGGAGAGTCGAATGCAAACCTAAAATATTTGTTATCTCGTAATTTATTGAACAAAAAGGCACACAATGACTTAATTTTTCTATGTACTCTCCATTGCGTTCCATACAAGTGTTGCAGCGCTTCGGAAGTGCATGGATATCTCTAGAAAAAAAATTATTTTGGCTGAGAGCGCAGTCACTCGTGCTGCGCCTGCTTCACCTCTTCGTCGGTCCTGAGAGAATTGCCTCCCATCACCTCTTTGAGCGGTCCAAAGACATAAAAGTCACTGGGGGCGAGTACGGCGGATGTGGAAGACACTCGAAGGACAGGTCTTGGATTGTTGCAACAGCTGGACAGGCAGTATGGGGCCGAGCATTAAGTTGGAGCAAAACACCTGTACTGAGACGTCCACGTCGTTTGGACTTCATTGCAGGACGCAGGTGATTCTTTAGGAGATCTGCATAGCGCTGGTCACAGTGTTCCCCCTGGTCATGTAGTGCTGCAAAATCACCCCTCGTTCATCCCAAAAGAAAGCATAACCTTTCCCGCAGATGGTTGTGTGCGGAATTTTTTCGGTTTTGGTGAGGAGGTATGGCGCCATTCATTGCTCGCTTTCTTGGTTTCCGGCTGGTGGTATTGGACCCAGGTTCCATCTCCCGTAACAATTCTTCCTAGAAAGCCATCACCTGCTTCAAAGTTCCTGGCAGGCATCAACATGTCGTTCTTTCAATTCTGCAGTCAGTTGGCGTGGCACCCACCTTGCAGACACTTCATGGAACTGCAGAACATCATGGACGATATTGTGTGCTGATCCATGACCCATATCCAGATGCGCGGCTATTTCATTCACTGTTACGCAGCGATTTTCCTTCACGATGGCTTCAACTGCTGCAATGGTCTCTGATGTCACTACTCGGTGAGCCTGACCGGGTCGAGGAGAGTCTGTTACAGAACTAAAGCCGTTCGTGAACTTCCTAGTTCACTCGTACACTTGCTGTAGTAACAGACATGCATCACCATTCTGAACTTTCATTCGTCGATGAATTTCGATGGATTTCACCACTTCACTACGTAAAAACCGGATGACAGACCGCTGTTCTTCTTTGGTGCATGTTGCAAGCGGAGCCGCCATCTTTACACTACTACTGCGCCGTCGTTTTGCATTCCTGCATCGTACTGCCACCTGTCGGCCACTCTTCAAACCATGAGTATCATTGTTGTCAACTTACAAGACAATCGAGCTGTGTTTCGAATTTTTATCGCACTTTTAAGGTTTTCATTTGACTCTCCCTCGTATATGTAAAACGCGTGACAGTGGTGCGAGATGCTTAAACACTCTGGTCGGAAACGCGGAAAGGCAGTGCCCACTTGCTAGATCTAGGCGTAGATAGGCCATCATTGGCGTGTATCTTAAATAGGGTGTGGTGACGTGCACTGATTTATTTAGCCTGACAGACGATAGTGGTGGCTGTCAGGAACGCGGCGAGCGGCCGTTGGGTGATAACCCGTCTTAATGCAGCAACGTTTGTGTTATGCAGCTGCACGCTGTAGACGGTTTCATATGAAACTTCGACTGAACTTGTGACCAGTCTTGTGTAACCAGGCAGTCTACTTGTTAGAATGCAGACTCAAGCGTGGGACGTTTACGTCTTCAAAGTTAAGGGAATATGCCTGTGAGTTCTGCAAGCTGCTGAGCCACTACCAGCCCCTGAAGGATTCTGTTTCCAGGAAATGGCTTCGAGAATGTGTTGTAAACAAGTGGTTAGTGTTCGTAAGTGTGAGAGTGCAGAGGCCCTTACCTTTAACAGAGCCTCGTTACGTTTAGAAGCGTTTTCTCGCAGTGTCGCCAAGTTAGTCGCAGTGTGTGAGCTGAAGGCAACAGCTCGGGCTGACAATTCCTCCACGTCTTGTTTCCGGACGTCTTCGGCCGCGGCTTTTTTAGCTTTTCTGCCAGTAAATTAACAAAACTGCATTTAGAACGAAATCATGCAGCGTGTCCTAAGGCTGTACAAAAATGTACGTGTTATGCACCGCTGACCAAACACAGAATGCACAGATTTCTACTGCAGGTTGGCTGTTGCAAACAGTGTGCGATTATGGGAAAGGAGGAGTGCGATTCGAATTTTCAGCCCTAATATTTTGTGTTTTAACTACGGTAGCTCTGTGTGTTAGGTTTCGACACCACTCCGGTAGCCCTCGCTGCCGGCTTACTCGCTAGACTGCTGCTGCTGCCGTCCTGTCAACACGTGTGTACAGCGGTAACACTTGCTATGTCGCATCTGGCTGTGACGTCAACAGCCATGTGCAAAGCGAGCAAGGTTACGTATATAACGAGGAAGGTTGGAGGCATAACCAGAAACGATTTGTTTTTTTTTTATGCTGGTATTTATCATACCTTGCTGACTGATACAGTACAGGGGTGGCCAGCTAGACGACTTTCGGCAGCCGCAATTTTGTAGGCAACTTAAACAAGAGCCATGCATTAATAAAATGAATTACTTTTACATTATTTCGTAGCTTCTTACTTCTGTTCACCCAGTTTCATGTAGTTGTGAGTCTCCGTACAAGGTGTTTCGAAACATCGTTTACGGTCAGCCTGTTGTGCATGTAAACTACTGACTGTTATTTCGCCAGCACCTTGTGCCTGCCACGTTGTGGCCACCCTGGTATCACTGTAATGCATACTGACGGACTCCATGAAGCGGAGTTCTTGAGAAGCTGATAGTTTCTGAGACACAAAACAAATTCCCCACATTTTATGTAACCCAGGGGTTCATTACCGTATAAACAACAGCCCGCCACTTCTTTGCTGTTCTGGGCCAGATGAATCCACTCTACGTTCTCCCAGCATATTTGTTTAGAGCCGTTAATGTTATCCCCCCATCTACACTGACATATTCCCAGTGGCCTCTTTCCTTCGAGTTTCCCCACCATAAACCTATATGCATTTTTCTTCTACCCCCTAAGTGCCACATTCCCCGTCCATCCGTCCTTGATTTCGTCACCACAATATCAACATTTGATGAGCAGTACAAGTCATGAAGCTCCTCACTAAGATATTTTCTCCAGTCGTTTTTCACTTCCTCTCTGACACACCCAGATATATCCCTCTGCACTGTATTCTCTTCCCTCAAACTGTCAGATCAAGTTTCACACCCATACAAAACAGCAGGCGACAGTACACTATGTACATTTAAATTCTTAGACAGCAAACTGGAAGTACTGTGGACCGCATGGCAGCAGGCACACCCTCCACTCATTCTGCTCATTAATTTCTTCATGCGTATAATTTTGATTTGTTAATTTGTTAGTGTCTTTCGGAAATGTTTGAACTGTGCCACATTTTCAGAGGGTTTGTGACGTATCTGTTGTGCTCGGTTGCGTTCATGAGACGTGTGTGTATGTACGTATGTAATGTATGTATGTGTGTATGTATGTACTTAGTTCTATTAGCTTCCACTTCTAGACGTATCTCCACACTAGCGACGAGTTGACTAACTGTACAATGCACAACATGTATAGCCCTTGTTCTTTCCAGTATTATAGTTTCTGTAGCTAGATAAACGATTTAAAATGTGCACGTATAGGTCTATCAAATGTGCGCTTGTGTGGCTATCAAATAAACCATATTCACACTTACGTCCAGCCAGCCAAAGTCTGCAAACACACGGAACGCGCGCCTCGCCGTCAGCACGGAGGACAATTTTGAGTGCTCTGGTGAACTTAGCAGACGCAATTAATTCTAGCAAACTTTCTTTAACTTCGTTCGAAACTTTTCAGTGGGAGGTTTTAGAAAAATACGGAGTGGCGAGCTCCGGCGTTCCGCTTCCTCCCTCAGTTTGCAGTGTAATCTGGTGACAATCAGGACAGCATTTAGGATGTTTCGTAATACAGCTATCGGCACAAAGAAACGTGGAACTCTTCGCATTGACGTCCTTCCAGTCTCCAGGAAATGCAAATTTTAAAAATTAAATTATGGTACATTCAATTGTTATATTAATATTAATGCGACACTACTGAAAATTAATGAACAAACTTTTAATCCCTTAATCGCTTAATAAATTACAACTTTTTGTTGAAGAGACAAAACGTTTACTGTTAACAATCGTTTTCCGCCCGCGCAGGATTTGCGGATTTTCAAATGACTCTTGTGCAACAAAACGTTGCTCTACACGGTCTGCAGCCTGCAGCTCTTGCCTGTAGCCCAACGGCCGAACTCGGGTCCAGACCACCTCATTGTTAAGACTTTGAGATTATACTCAGGCACACCACAATCGGTAGGACCCCTCTTGACGACGGATCGGTCCGTCGCAGAGACATCTACCTGACAACACACAACGCCCACGAGAGACTGACAACCAGGCACCCGGCAGGATTCGAACCCGTAATCCCAGTGAGCGAGCGACCGCAGACCCACGCCTTAGACTGCGCGGTCACCGGGATCGGCAAAGCTGGAAGTTGTTAATCTTTTTGTGACGTCACCATTCTCCATTTCGTAATTGTAATTTAATCCAATGTTTTAGCTTCTTACTGTAACTCGCATATAACTAAGAGACAATATTTTATATACTTACAGACTTTCAAGTTTTATTTCCAGTTCCAGTTCCTCTCTCACAAGTTTTTCTGAAACATCAGTTAGCAAAGAACGTGCCATCAGAATCTGCAGTTAGCCTCAGACAGTACATTGTTGACGCTCTCTCGCCTTGTGGCCTACTTTGCGATTTGCCAGCAGCCGCGGACCGACCGACCGCCAGTACCGGTCGATATCTCGCGCACCGTGCACCAGGTGCAAAGGACAACACACGAAGGGAGAGGTGGGAATACGGAAATGTTTCATACCGTGAGCTACAGGCTATCTCTGGTGTCATGTTCCTCAGCACGACATGTATCGCACAGCTGTCGAGGGTCACGATAAAAAGGACACTGTAGAATTGGCCTATTTTCTTTGCCGAAATAAGGACTAACACGGAGTAGCTCAGTCACGATAGACACAAATCGCGACTTAAAACTAAAATATTTACAACGTGTTTTTATGACGACTGAAGGCCACAAACAGACTTAATATTGCGGTGTGTTCAGATGTGACGTCATGTAGACATCTACCTTGAAGATGGAGACAGTAGGTTTTTTCCAAACATCGGTTCCTGCGTACTAAACACGTGTAGGAAAATTGTGATGCTTTACGAACAGCAGAACTTTTAAACACAGGCGGAGGTGACGCGGTGTTGTCGGGTGAATGCTTCCACACGTTTCGGAGGAAACTAGTGCCTAAATCTTCGGGGGCCTGGAATTTTAGAAGCGCTGTCCTTAAATTTGTGGCTTTCTAATACAAACTTTTTTGTTTTTCTTCGCCTTGCCAGGCACCTCCGGCCCAAGTGCTAAGCTAATGGGCCGGAGCGCAAGATGACGTGCTCCGTTACTGACATGAATTGTTTGGGTGTGGCACTTCGCTCATTATCTTAAGGTAAGACATAGACCGAGGATGTTTGAAAACAGGGCGCTGAGGAAATGGTGGGACGTAGAGGGAGAGGAAACGGCACAAAGAGGAGCTTTGTAAAATCTTCACCGTTTACTGGTCTGGCAGGTTTCCGTTATACTGGGATATGACGCACCATAGTGGCATCTTCACCAGTTACTGGTGTAGCAGGGTTCCGTTATTATGGGATATGACGCAGCATAGTGACATCTTCACCAGTTACAGTTGTGGAAGGGTTCCGTTATTCTGGGATATAACGCACCATAGTGGCATCATCACCAGTTATTGTTGTGGCATGGTTCCGTTATTGTGGAATATGAAGCAGCATAGTGACATCTTCACCAGATACTGGTCAGGCAGGGTTCCGTTATTCTGTGATATAACGCAGCATAGTGACATCTTTACCAGTTACTGGTCTGGCAGGGTTCCGTTATTCTGTGATATGACGCACCATAGTGGCATTTTCACCAGTTATTGTTGTGGCAGGGTTCCGTTAATATGGGATATGACGCAGCAGAGTGACATCTGCAACTGTTAATGGTCTGGCAGGGTTCCGTTATTCTGGGATATGACGCAGTATAGTGAAATCTTCACTAGGTACCAGTGTGGCGGGGTTCCGTTTTTCTGTGACATGACGAAGCATAGTGGCATTTTCAACTGTTATTGTTGTGGCAGGGTTCCGTTATTCTGGGATATGACGCAGCAAACTGACATCTTCACCAGTTACTGGTCTGGCAGGGTTCCCTTATTCTGGGATATGACGCAGCAAAGTGACATCGTCCCCAGTTACTGGTGCGGCACGGTTCCGTTATCCTGTGATATGACGTATCATAGTGGCATCTTCACCAGTTATTGTTGGGGCAGGGTTCCGTTATTCTGGGATATGACGCAGCATAGTGGCATCTTCACAAGTTATTTTTGTGGCAGGGTTCCGTTATTCTGGAATATGACGCACCATAGTGACATCTTCAGCAGTTACTGGTGTGGCAGGGTCTGTTAATCTGTGATATAACGCAGCATAGTGACATCTTCACCAGTTACTGGTGTGGCAGCGTTCCGTTATTCTGTGATATGACGCAGCATAGTGGCATCTTCACAAGTTACTCGTGTTGCAGGGTTCCGTTATTCTGTGATATGACGCAGCCTAGTGACATCTTCACCAGTTACTGCTCTGGCAGGGTTCCTTTACTCTGTGATATGACGCAGCATAGTGACATCTTCACCAGTTACTGCTGTGGCAGGGTTCTGTTATTCTGTGATATGACGCAGCAGAGTGACATCTTCACCAGTTACAGGTTGGCAGGATTCCGTTATTCCGTGATATGAAGCAGCATAGTGACATCTTCACCAATTACTGGTCTGGCAGTTTTCCGTTATTCTGTGATATGACGCAGCCTAGTGGCATCTTCCACAGTTATTGTTGTGGCAGGGTTCCGTTATTCTAGGATATGACACAGCAAAGTGACAATTTCACCAGTTTCTGCTGTGGCAGGGTTCCGTTATTCTGAGATATGACGTGCCATTGTGACATTTTCACCAGTTACTGGTGTGGCAGGTTTCCGTCATTCTGTGATATGACGCATCATAATGGCATCTTCACAGGTTATTTTTGTGGCAGGGTTCCGTTATTCTGGGATATGATGCAGCAAAGTGACATATTCACCAGTTACTAGTCTGACAGGGTCCCGTTGTTCTGAGATATGAAGCAGCATAGTGACATTTTCAACAGTTACTCTTCTGGCAGGGTTGCGTTATTCTGTGATAAAACGCAGCATATTTGCATCTTCACCAGTTATTGTGTTGGCAGGGTTCCGTTATTCTGGGATATGACGCAGCATAGTGGCATCTTCACAAGTTATTTTTCTGGCAGGGTTCCGTTACTCTGGGATATGACGCACCATAGTGACATCGTCAGCAGTTACTGGTGTGGCAGGTTCTGTTATTCTGTGATATGACGCAGCATAGTGACATCTTCACCAGTTACTGGTGTGGCAGAATTCCTTTATTTTGTGATATGACACCGCATATTTGCATCTTCACCAGTTATTGTTGTGGCAGGGTTCCGTTATTCTAGGATATGACGCAGCATATTGGCATCTTCACCAGTTATTTTTGTGGCAGGATTCCGTTATTCTGGGATATTACGCAGCATAGTGATATCTTCACCAGTTACTGGTCTAGCAGGATCCCGTTATTCTGTGATATGACGCAGCATAATGGCATCTTCACCAGTTATTTTTGTGGCATGTTACCGTTATTCTGGGATATGACGCAGCAAAGTGACATCTTCTCCACTTACTGGCCTGGCAGGGTTCCGTTATTCTGTGATATGAAGCAGCAAAGTGACATCTTCACCAATTAATGCTCTGGCAGGGATCCGATATTCTGTGATATGACGCAGCATAATGTCATCTTCTCCAGTTATTTTTGTTCCAGGTTTCCGTTATTCTGGGATATGACGCAGCAAAGTGACATCTTCTCCAGTTACTGGCCTGGCAGGGTTCCGTTATTCTGTGATATGACGCAGCAAAGTGACATCTTCACCAATTAATGCTCTGGCAGGGATCCGATATTCTGTGATATGACGCAGCATAATGTCATTTTCTCCAGTTATTTTTGTTCCAGGTTTCCGTTATTCTGTGATATGACGCAGCATAGTGACATCTTCACCAGTTACTCATGTGGCAGGGTTCCGTTATTATGTGATATGACGCAGCATAGTGACATCTTCACCAGTTACTAATATGGCAGGATTCCGTTATTCTGGGATATGACGCAGCCTAGTGGCATCTTCAACAGTTGCTGGTCTGGCAGGGTTCCCTTATTCTGGGATATGAAGCATCATAATTACTTTTTCACCAGCTAGTGTTGTGGCAGTGTTGCGTTATTCTGTGATATGAATCAGCATAGTGACATCTTCACCAGTTACTAATATGGCAGGGTTCCGTTATTCTGGGATATGACGCAGCAATGTGACATCTTCACCAGTTACTGGTCTGGCAGGGTTCCGTTATTCTGTGATATGATGCATCATAATGGCAAATTCACCAGTTATTTTTGTGGCAGGGTTCCGTTATTCTGGGATATGACGCAGCAAAGTGACATCTTCACTATTTAATGCTCTGACAGGTTTCCGTTGTTCTTGGATATGACGCAGCATAGTGACATATTCACCAGTTACTTGTTGTGCCAGGGTTCCGTTATTCTGTGATATGAAGCAGCAATGTGGCATCTTCACCAGTTATTGTTAATTGTAGGGTTGCGTTATTCTGGGATATGACGCAGCGTACTGACATCTTCACCAGTTATTCTTGTGGCAGGGCTCAGTTATTTTGGGATATGACGCACCATAGTGTCATCTTTACCGGTCATTTTTGTGGCAGAGTTTCGTTATTCTGGGATATGACGCAGCCATGTGACATCTTCACCCGTTACTGAACTGGCAGAGTTCCGTTTTATGTGATCTGACGCAGCGTAGTGAAATCTTCACCCGTTACTTGTGTGGCAGAATTCCGTTATTCTGTGATATAACGCAGCATAGTGACATCTTCACCAGTCACTGATGGTAGGGTTCCGTTATTCTGTGATACGTCGCGGCATAGTGACCTCTTCACCAGTTACTGGTCTGGCAGGGTTCCGTTATTCTGTGATATGACGCAGCATAATGACATCTTCACCTGTTACTATTGTGGGAGTGTTCCATTATTCTGTGATATGACATATCATAGTGGCATCTTCACAAGTTATTGTTGTGGCAGGATTCCGTTATTCTGGGATATGACGCAGCAAATTGACATCTTCACCAGTTAATGTTGTGGCAGGTTTCGGTAATTCTAGGATATGACGAAGCATAGTTATATCTTCACCAGTTACTGGTGTGGCAGCTTTAAGTTATTCTGTGTTATGACGCAGCCTAATTGCAAATTCACCAGTTATTTTTGTGGCAGCGTTCCGTTATTCTGTGATATGTCGCAACGCAGTGGCATCTTCACCAGTTATCGTTGTGGCAGGGTTCCATTATTCTGGGATTTGACGCAGCAAATTGACATTTTCACCACTTATTGTTCTGGCAGAGTTCCCTTATTCTGTGATATGACGCAACATAGTGACATCTTCACAAGTTACTGGTCTATCAGTGTTCTGTTATTCTGTGATATGACGCAGCATAGTGGCATCTTCACCACTTATTGTTGTGGCAGGGTTCCATTATTCTGGGATATGACGCAGCAATGTGACATCTTCACCAGTTACTGATCTGGCAGCGTTCCGTTATTCTGTGATATGACGCAGCATAGTGACATCGTCACCAGTTAGTGGTCTACTAGAATTCCGTTATTCTGTGATATGACGCAGCATAGTGGCATCTTCACGATTATTGTTGTGGCAGGGTTCCGTTATTCTGGGATATGACGCAGCAAAGTTACATCTTCACCAGTTACTGATCTGGCAGCTTTCCGTTATTCTGTGATATAACGCAGCATAGTGACATCTTCACCAGTTACTGCTCTAGCAGGGTTCCGTTATTCTTTGATATGACGCAGCATAGTAGCTTCTTCACCAGTTATTGTTGTGGCAGGGTTCCGTTATTCTGGGATATGACGCAGCAATGTGACATATTCACCAGTTACTGATCTGGCAGATTTCCGTTATTCTGTGATATGACGCAGCATAGTGACATCTTCACCAGTTACTGCTCTAGCAGGGTTCCGTTATTCTTTGATATGCCAGCATATTGACATCTTCACCAGTTACTGGTGTGGCAGAGTTCCGTTATTCTTGGATATGACGCAGCGTAGTGACATCTTCACCAGTTACTGTTCTGGCAGATTTCTGTCATTCCGTGATATGACGCATCAAATTGACATTTTCACCAGTTACTGCTCTGGCAGGTTTCCGTTATTCTGTGATATGACGCAGCATAGTGACATCTTCACCAGTTACTGTTCTGGCAGGTT
>Ga0123352_10010593_pt1 | contig 14473 bp, 8 predicted proteins | sample TergutLab28metaG_FD_89700 | JGI IMG/M metagenome (GOLD analysis project Ga0123352, IMG submission 89700) | Labiotermes labralis P1 segment gut microbial communities from Petit-Saut dam, French Guiana - Lab288 P1 | ecosystem: Host-associated > Arthropoda: Insects > Digestive system > Gut ... | reverse complement strand
TTTTTTACTCTCTCAAATACCTAAACACCCCCCGGGCCCATATATTTGTAAATTAAACCGTCGGCACGTTGGGGGAAAATTTCCCTAGCACAAGCCCCAAGGGGGGGGGGGGGGATATATAAACTAAACACATCCAAATGCCAAAAGGTTTATACCGTCCGCCGTCCTCAGTATTGCCGAAAGCAAACTAAAATTGCCTAGAAAATATAGGCCCTGGGAATAAAAGGCAACAGCATATCTCTGTCTCTCATGCTTCAAATTGTGTCAGGTTCATCCGCAAGTGTCAAGTACTAATAATATTCAAAGAAACTTTGAGTTTTTCACGGTACACACAGCAATGGTACATGTCATATAGGTTTTGCTGACAGCTGGCGAGCAGGATCAGGATGGAACCAGCAAAACCAGTATGACATGTAACATTGCTGTGCGTACAGGGAAAACTAGTGATGGTGGACAGAGGAACTGTACGAAACTTGGAGAGATTTATTCCAAAAAATAAATTTGGGAAATTAGTGCATCTAGTTGGTTTTATTACAAGAATATATCACGATGCACGGTCATCTGAATATCAAACACAGCAAGTATCGCTTTACATCAAAAATACTTCATTAAGGCGTATTGGGGGTGTGAATATAAAGAGAACATTCCAAATATTTAGCATTTGTTGACAGCTGACTTAACTATGCTTGCAGTAAGCCAGAACATATAATTCTTTTGGGTCGAATTACTGGATATTAAATAACGAATGAGAAAGAATGTGGAAGTATTCGTGAAATTAAGTCACATATTATCGAAGTACTTGCCTGATAGAACCATGAAAAACTTGCCAGGATAGTTGGTGTCCCAACCAACATTCAAACTAGGGCCTTTCCAGCATTCCAGTCGTAAGATTAATAATAAACGTCTGCATTTCTTTTGTTACATTACAATACTTATGGAGTTTCGTCAACAGAAGTCACTTGAAGTCACCCTAGATAAAAGTAGCGAACTTCCGTCTGTTAAATAAAACGGGAAGTTTACTTTCAGCAGTAAGAGGCACACAAATACCTGTACTCCGTGCCGCTGCTGTTGGTAGTTCAGGATACATCAAACATAGACCTTGATTTGCGCTATACTGGCAGTACAGGATATAAACATGAAATGCTAAATAAATCCACACCACCAAGTCACGTCAATATGAACCCTTGCAAGCAATGCTGTCTTGTGCAATTCCAACCAACTCAAAAATATATTTAAAGTTCCTAGTTCCAGCTCATAAAGTTTCATTCTGCTTATTGTTATTATTATTATTATTATTATTATTATTACTATTACTATTACCGTTACCATAATTATTTTGAATTATGGATTTACACCAAAAACCTACAGTACTGACCTTTCACGACTTCGGAGTTTTATTCTTCTTGTAAAACAGGTTCCATTGTAGAAAGACGAGTTCTCTTGGTTGGTGCAAAATGAAAAGCAAAGTGTAAAATATTCTTATGATCTCTACAAGCACAATCTTATAATTGTGCATTGAAGGTAATAAACAGCATGGCTTGTGGCTGAACGAATACAGTCTTCAATGGGAGGGAAAACAGGAATACATGAAATGTGAATATCGCATGCAGCAGAAGCATCTGACTGTTGTACCCACCCACTTGCAAGCTCTAAGCTAGAAACACGAACTATTAAAACGCGAACATGTACAGTAGTATATAGGATTATAATGACACCAAGAAACACAGCGCACAACCATAAAAGAAAATACATAAAGACATCAATTTGTGCCGCTTACGAGTTACAACTCTGTTCCTGAGTGCTTGGAAACGAAGTAAACAATGAAATGCTTTGAGAAGGTTGACGCAAACAATTCAGTGAGAATGGTCGAGATGTATATACAACGTTGTTATGACAGACGCATTTAAATTGACAAGACAATATCTTTTTTTATGATTTGCTAACTGAGCATCTCAGTATAATCTTAGTAATTAACCAACTGAATGCACAAATTCTTCTTTTATAATAAGTTTATTTTATGCCTCTACATGTTTCGAGCAATATGTGCTCATCATCAGGAGGTCAAAATTGTATTATACAGCATCTGGTATCATCACACTCTGCAGGTGGCCGTCCGGTGCGCAACCTGCGCACCGGACGGTGTTTAAACTTCCATTTAAAGCTTCCTGTAAATACACAGCCGACTGAGCTGCTCACACAGGCTCTGTCAGAAACGTCAGTGACAAGATTTTACTGATTATTAGTCGCTGGTTTCTTGTTGTAAGTACTTCACACATAAGCTACGTTATAACAGTTCACGTATAATACAGTACACATGTTGGTTCTTTTCTGTGCGTCACATTATTCTAGGAGATCTTTTGATTGACAGCTTATGCTCAGTCTTATGAAGCAGCCAGACAAATTTCTGCATAGCTTTTCTCTTTGTCTTTCCATCTTCCCATTGGTCTACCTACTACCTACCTACCTATCATCTATCTATCTATCTATATATCTATCTATCTATCTATTTATCTATCTTTCTATCTATCATCTACCTAATCAATGTCTATAAGTACATCTGTATATACCCCTACCTACCTATTTACCTATTTACGTACCCAACTGTTTGTGTGTTTGGCGGTCTATCAATTAATAAATCTATGGATCTAACCACCTATTTCTCAACATATCCGTCTGTCTGTGTACCTTACATCTTCCTTTACTTTTGTTCTTTTCCAATCTGTCAATTTGTCTCGGGATGAAAATGTTGCACTTTCAATTCGCGCAGTGAATAAATAATGGAGCCTTGAAAACTGAAAAATTCTAGCTTAAGTCAGTGTCGGTAATCAATTCTGTCCACTTAAAGGAGACCCCTTCCTTCCTTTGCAGCTAATGGCGACGGAAGCATTGACAAAGTAGTAATTAGAGTAGCAAAGGCTGGAGGCGCGGATGAAGACCACGAAACACCCAACTACGTTATCCATCAAAGGGACTGGAAATTGGAAACCTTCGCAACACACAGCGGGTCGGGCAGGCGATGTTCTTCGAGGGACGGCGCCTCTGTTACAGAACGGTATTGAAACGTATGTGTTCATGACGACAGTACTGTTTGCATGTGCAGGACAGTCTCGTTATAAGGCAATACAAAACAGCCAGCAAGTACTTCATTTCAGGCAGGCTTCATTACAACAGACAGAAAAACTGCGGGTAAGTATCATATGTAGTCCTATTCATGACAAGCACCAACGTCGGAATTAAATTCATACTCTAAATAAAACTTTTCCGTTTTATTTTCTTTCTTTCCCGTTTTCTCTTTCCCTCTTTCCCCATTTGTTTCGTTGTTCCTTGTTTCTTTGTTTGTTGTTTCGTCCATTGGTAACTTAACATAGTGCCGGACATAAAGACAAACGTTTCTTGGAGCGTTAAGCCGTATTCGCTCGAATATAGTTACTGACGTTTCGGAGAATCGGGATGCCTCCATCTTCAAAGTCATGCAGCCCAAGAAGTTTGTTTAGCGTTGTTTATAGTGAGAGTTATAGGAAACACATGTAGATGCTATGTGGGTAAATGCAGAGTGAAGAAGGGTACACTCAGCCACTATTGTGTTTCAAAATGTTACACTGGAACGAAGAGTACTATATTTCGCAACCCAACTTTGCAGCTAATGCTGCTAAGTTCCACTATGCTTTGATACAAAGTGAAATTATCAAATATGTAAAATAATTTCCAAACAGTAGTGGCATACAAAGGGGCGAATTACACGAGTAATTTATTGCAGTTTCAGGGACAGTAATATAGAACTGCCCAATGTTGTTACGGTATATACATGCTGCATACGTAGAATACCTCACGTACGACTGAATCTTTGGATGTTTGTTGTTCGTTTATAATCAACGACTGACAGATCAAAAGGAATAATTGTGCTCTACAACGTGCGAATTGAGTGCACCCACGTTGCTTCATGCTGCCACATTTACTAAAATTGCCCTTATAAAACAGCATCCTATTTCTCAACTAAATACAGCACGATCAGCGAATCTGAATTCGCCTTAGTGTTAGAGCGGTGAGTTCGTCTTTGCACTTTTTGCAGTCTCTCCCACATCCTTCTCCGGCAAGGAAGAGACAGTAATACTAAAGTAAACTGAGCTACCAGACAGTGCGAATGGAGGCACAGCTCCCATCATTCTCAATCTCGGCGCTAGATACAAGTGCACGGTCAACTCTACGCCCCAGTCACATTACGCCAGGGGGAAGAACCCCGGCACCTAATGATTAGGAGGCCGTCTGGACCCCAGCGCCGATCTGGACGATTTGGAGAATTAAAAAATCTGTTGCCTCTACCTGTTTTATGAGTAAGATATTCAACCCGACGAAGCATATACTTGCCTGCGTTCTGGTGTTTGCAAAATATCAGCACACCTTATTGAATGTCATTCTCTGTCGTTTAGCTCGGCAACAGTGTAGACTGCAAGTTGGTGACGGGGCACGAGACACAAACTAAGAAGGCTTAAAAGAGAAGGAACAGAATCTTTCCCAAAGCAGTGTAAGAAGTCATGTATTTACCGGGCTCTCGATCCACTGGTCGCATTGTACGTATTCTCGTTTCGCCATCACATGTAGGGATTAAATTAAAACTACGGAGTGCATTCTAACGGAGAGTAGAGTGGAAATCACACATTAGATAAACACCAGCGTTCATTCATGTAAGCCCCGTGCTAATTCATATGTACACATAAATGTGCCTACGTTCTTAGACTTCGCCTCAGTAAGTATGCACTCGTTTATTTACACTTAAACATATTAAAAATTTACAATGCTTTGCGTATCATAGTACCGGAATGACACACGGCTGACACCGTTGGCTTAGTAAGCTAGTCTGCTAGCTGTCTGTATGAAAATGAACGAACCAGTTAACTATATCGTAGTCGAGTGTTTGACAATCCCGCTTCGCATACAGAAGGTCCTGAGTTCAAATCTTGGCCTTGAGACTGGCTATCTTTACCAAGGTTCTTCCTGTCGCTCGTCACTTCCTTCAGGAAAATTGCAGGAACTTAATTCAAAGTGGGCCAGGGCAACTCCCTTCTGCATCCTTTCCAATCAATAACTCATTAATCAATCTAATATTCAAAGCTATAAAAGTTTTGCCACTGCCAGCATCGTTAAATACGCCGTAAAACAAATAACAGGCCCCACAGATAATGTTTTTTTTTAATGTTTGCCATCCCGAAGTGTTTAACACATATGTAAATATACAATGATGTATCAGTCAAACACAACAAAACTTTATTATGTTTATTATTGTATTAGGGCAACATGTTTCGATTCTTATAGGGTCTGAAGATGATTCTATAAGAATCGAAACATGTTGCCCTAATACAATAATAAACATAATAAAGTTTTGTTGTGTTTAACTGATACATATTTGTCTATTTATCCAACAGATAATGTTTTTACGAATCAGTCGGGCAGTTTGTTGTCACCCGGGTGTTTGCGTAAATTTCAGTCTGTTGGTTGCTTAACTTATCATTATCAACTAGGCACACAACTTTAGGCGAGCGTCATAAGGCTGGTTACTTGGTTAGTTGGTAGATCAGTCAGTTGTCTTGGTGAGCTGAACAATTAGTAAGTAAATTTCCAGGTCCTTTAGTCCATCAACCAGTTTCGTAAGAAGTTCTCACAGAGGTGCTGAGATTTCGGGTTTTCTGGAATATGACGCTCTGTCGTTGGGCGAGTAGTTCGCGGTGATGTCAAAAAACCTAATTCCTCCGCAACACTTGAAACCCCAAATCCAACGCCATAGCGTTTTAAATGAAATGGCGACAATCCTCAACGTTCTGGTCTGTAAGAAAATCAGCTTGCTTACTTGCTGATGTGAGTCACTGTCGGTTGGTTGGCTTGTCGACGGAGCGGTCTGTAGGTCTAATTGCTGATTACCTAATCGGTTACTCTTTGTGTACAAGGCAAGTCCAATTAGTCAAAAAGTATACTTGTTGCCAGAAATACGTAGTTTTTACGAAAGTCCGTCGGTCGTTTGTGTGAACGGCAGCCCCTTTGAGTTTCTAAACTTTCAGTTTCACCGGGCACTGTGCTTCAACAAGTAATGTTCCATGCTTCGGTTGATCAACTACGGTAGTCAGACCTGTACGAGCTGCTTCTCGAGTAGAAAGCCACCTCCAACACAGGTTCAACGCACCTAAAGGAGACAAGAATGTTTCGCATGTCATTAATGGCGGTACCAGCACTGGCTGTTAAAATAATCTCTCTTGGCCTAGGTCTAGGAACGTGAATTCCTCGTGGCAGTGTAGGCAAATGTGTGTCGTATGCGCCACAGCTGCGCCGTGTTTGACTATAAGGGTAATGAACAACTGTTTTAAAGAGCGTTTTACACACCTGTTCTGAGGACCTAGCTGAAACTCTTCTCTATCCAGTTCTTAATTACAAGCCGTTTAGTTTTCTTTGCAGCTCTAACCAGTAATTCACATTACAGTGTTAGGCTTGCGTATGGAATCTAATATAACTTCCGATGATCACCGCGGAAAAGAAAGTCACAAAGGCAAGATAAAGTGCACCCTTGTACAGGCACTGATGCTCTGTACAGGCTGTACGGCCCATGGTGGGAGTAGAGCTATAGCCCTACTCTTTCTTGACCACGATGCTAGAAGGGGTGAGGGGCTAGCGTCACGCCCCGGCCACTCTTTACCACCGGGAAAGAGGCGGTATCCATTGTACAGGAGGTTGGGTGGGCCCCAGGACCGGTCTGGACAAGTGCGGAAAATCTCGCCCCCACCGGGATTCGATTCCCGGACGGTGCAGCCAGTAGCCAGTCACTATACCGACTGAGCTACCCGGCCCACAAAAGAAATTAATATTTACAGGTAATTTATTTTCACTTCAGAGGTGATGTTAAAAGCAATTAAAACTGGCAACCATATACAAGAGGAATTCCAACTCATTTGCACGAAATTGATTCCTATGTCTCATGAGTACAGTACTGTGATTGATCGAAAAAACAAAACAAAACAAAAATGATAAGTGATTCGATTTTTTCCGCCCAGGGGTCTGGAAACTATAGAAATACGGGCAGGAATGGCAACAGGTCAGCCTGCCGATAAATGTCTAAACCGCTGAAATATTCAGGATGATGGACAAGTATCCGTGACAGCCGCATTCTAAACAGGAAATGAACTTCGCAATCCTGTGCTTAGTGATATTCTTTCGTATTTTAGAAGCAGGTTCGAACCTTGGTCCACAGACCGGCTAACAAGTTTCCTAATTTCCTCGGTCCCTCTAGGCAAACACTAAGCACTATAAAGCATAGCTCCGCAACGTCATGCCTTCTCTTTTTCAACATGTCATTCATTATCATATTATCATTCAATGGTATATCCGACGTACTCGAAAACGTAATTAAATAACTAGAAGTCGATCAACTTATGAACATTTGTGCAATGTATCAGATTCGGAATAAAATAAATAAGACTGTCTGTACCTACTGCAAATGTACGCCAGCCAAGGTAAAATGTACGCATATGGCGAAGAACGTATGTGGAAAATAAATTCATCCTAAAATAAAGTAAATATTTCCACAATCGTTATCGCATGTAAGGCGAAACAACTGAACTCAATTACTGCATCAGCGCGGTGTGGGTAGTGAGAAAGCAATATTTACTTCGGCTACAAGCGTATAAAAACAAAATTAAAAAAAATAGCTGCTACAGTATTCAATTTATAACACCGTAAAATCAAGTTGAAGAGCTAAGTAGGCGCCATAAGGTGCTGAGAGATCTGAATAAACACAGAATACAATACCGGATACTCAGGCTGCATTAACCTGTCAATATTACTTAGAAACTAAAACATGGCGACCGATAATCTGTTCTTTTTTACATAATAAAAAGAGAGGCAATGTACGTATAACGTAACATGTAACCATTGTTTTAGAGGAAAAGCATTATGTATTACATATTCTAAGTGTGTTTTAGTAGCCTTAGTTACCCAGAATATAGTAAAGAAAATAAAACAGCACCAGAAAAAGTGGCTACAACATGTACAGAGGATGGACACAAACAGACTGCCAAAACACGCACTACAATATAAACCAAAAGGACGAAGGTATATAGGACGACCGAGGAAGAGATGGAGGGACAAACTTCATCTTGAGGATCAAGGAACAGGAAACACACCTAACCCTTCAGGAACATGATGATGATGATGATGATGATGATGAGTTACCCAGAGTGCAATGCATATGCGCAATATTGTCATCTGTAACCTGTACAACTCTATAATATTTTTCCACATTATCTCACAAACGGCATGATTTTCGAAGAAAAAAAAGTTACTGAACACAAAATGTGCGTTGTGATTTTCTCTACCATGTTTGTCTGAAACATTTCTTATTCTAAGAAGAACTGAGTGAGATAAGAAAAAAATTTGTACTGGTCTTCGTGTAAAGTGCCCAGTATTTTTGTACACTTTTAATGAAACTTGAATTTTCTCGACAGATTTTTCGAAAAATATCAAATTTCATGAAAATCCGTCCAGTGTGAGCCCAGCTGTTCCATGCAGACTGAAAAACAGACAGACATGACAAATCTAATAATCGCTTTTCGAAACTTTTGGAACGCGCCTAAAAACATGTCTGTGGTAGGAACTTTATTGCTAAGCGATTTAACGAAATAAAATGGACGCTGATACATTCACAGGCTTGGCCAATTAAAATTCACGCTTCCCCATTTCCGTGCAACAACACGCCAGATTGTTTTTAATCGGAGAATGACAAACCACTCCCACTAATATAGTTTCTCAGCCTCTACGTGTCAAAATAGAGCCGGAACTGAACGCCTACTAAATCTGTTTACAATGGGTAATTATCATCAAATCTGTCACAAACCCGACAGGCTTGTCGACCCAACTTAAAGTTGTTCTGCTCTGTTCTGGCAGCATTCGTCAGTTATTGTTTCATAACAGGCGCTACGTGCAACTCACATGAACATTATAGAAGTTTTTTATGTTTTTTTCAACTTATCTATAATTTCCACAAGCACAGACACGCTGCTGTTTCTGGGAAACAACTGAATGAATACTGCCATGGCTACAAATACTGCACGGACATAAAACTGCACAAAAGGAGTAAATATAGAACGTTTATTTAACCCCTCTCGGCTTCATTTACGTAAACACAAACAGAAATAAAAAATTCAGATACTTGCTGTATATAATAGGAACATCTCTTGTACTGACCACCCACGCCAATAATATTTTACATCAGCAATAAATATGTAACAAGTACGGATGCAAGATCGCAGCGTCACTATGAATGACAGAGGACTGTCTGTGCCCATCCAGGAAAGATATTCAATGCGGCATTTCTGCTGATCATGCAGAATGCAATATATTTACAAAAAAAAAAGAGAGAGAGAGAGAGCTTCGCGTCAGCATTTTAAGCCTATTAGCAAGTCACTTAGGTGTCAATTAAGACATTTTGCTGATGTTGTACTATTTATTTAGGTTACACTGCTCTATTTGGCTTGCACAGTGAACGACTGTTACATATATCCACGTGAGTCATTCAGATAGCGACGGTTATTTACAAGCAGGACCAATAAAAGTCGTGCAGGCTGGCGGAAGAAAATTGGCAGGGATAGCAATCGTATCAAAAACGATTCGGTCTTCAGTAGTCTGGAATAGCGATAGCCTTCGCTGTTTTTTTTTCTTTCAGAGTAACTTATTCTGCTTTTCAGCGGCTACTTCCTGTAGGAAGATAATACTGAAAAGAATTTTTATACTGTGAAATTTTATAAAACTGCTACAACTGTCGTAGGGTAAGATCCATCGCTGAACACTTGAAAACACGAGAGTCGAACTTCGGGCTCCACAAAATAAAATAAAAGGTAAAGCAGTCCCATTACAGGCCCGGATTGGCCCAGAGGGTTCCAGGAAGTTAAGGTTCCCAGATTTCATGACAACGGCACAGGATGGTGGTAAGGTTGTTTTCGATCTTCCTCCTTACAAATTCACTATTCTTGAAGCAGATTCTTTGTTTCATTCCACGCACGACAACTGCACACTCAAAACAGGTAACTGTCAAAGAGAGTTGTGCCTGTGCTTGTCTGACCACAAGCTATGAAAACCTACGGCAGAACGGAAGAGTAACTCCACACATTAACATTCGCACTAGACAGAGGTGAGATACTATTTCCATACTAAAACCAACCAGATGCACCAATGTATCATATTTATTTTATTTTGGAATGACACTACATGTTTCGGACGGTCTTTCCGTCCATCATCAGGAGTTCAAGACTGTACTCCTGATGATGGACGGAAAGACCGTTCGAAGCATGCAGAATGTCTTTCCAAAATAAAATAAATATGATACAGTGGTGCGTCTAGTTCGTTTTACTATAGAAATATATTACGATGCACGGCCCTATGAACGTCAAAAGGTGAGATACTAGTTTTCCACTTCGGCCGCTCTCCAGGGTATACCAATCCCGACACTAACTGGAAACAGCTGGGTCGTATGCATGTGCTAGTGGGCGGAGAAATTTCTGCCCCTTCAGTGAATCAATCCCTGATAGTCCAGCCGCTGCACAGTCACTTTAATCAGCTATCACGGCTCACGCAGAGAACTGTACATGAAACATAAAGCAGACAGTTTTACGCTACAAAGCTCCCGCCATATTCCACTACACTGCAGATATCAACTACGTTAGCCACAAAAGCCTGGCTTCTAGTTAATGCCCAATTGAAAACATAAACATTTACTTCCTGAAATTCTATCACTGGCAGTGACAGTATATTTCGGCAGTCATTGTTTGCAACTGTCTGTACGTCTGCCCCTGTAATGGAATGATTATAGCAGTGTGTTCTATAAATTGCCCATTTCACTGATCATAACGCAATTCCAGCTGCTAATACCGCCATAACCATGTTAAGCCTGCTGGGAGAAATGAACGGGCAGCAGGCGGGAAGAGTGATTTGGTCACACTTGTTCGTCACACTCAGGCAGCACACTTGCACCTCCCTCAGGAGAAACACGCTTCTAGGATCTTAAAACTTGTGTGCTACAAATTTCGTCTTTCGTGTAACACATTGCTCGCAGGTTATGCAGGTATGGTGTAAACTGAAGCGGCTCAGAATTTTGTGAACAAAGGTCCAGCTTCGGTGCATGTAATGTGGTATCTATTGATCATATGAATAATTAAATACTCAAGGACACTGCAGGCTGCTGGTCAGGCAAGCAGCTTAGATCACATTAGATGTACATATGTAGATGGATGGCTGCAGGAGTGGAATTGTCTAGAACAGAATATGCATGTAGACGGGGACGGACAGGTATGTAGTTACGTAGGTAGATAAGTCAGAGCGTGGACAGACAGATTCCCCTCGGAGCTGTCATAATAAATCATCAAAGTGGAGGAATTTGCAGTGGACAGCCTGGGTACGAACTGCGGTACGTTACGGTCTGTTTAGTAGCATGTCTATAACAGCCATCTGGTCTATGAGACTACGTGCCTCTCCAACGGAAGTAGACGACAATTTACACGGAGTCGAAAGCGGCCTAACCATAACCTTGACCGGTCACTCCAATAAGAGGTTGCCAACGTTTGAACACTCACCTTCATGTCCCCCACACTCCTTTATAGTACAGCGCTTACGCAAAGCAAAAGATGTAACTTTTACTTTCCTCTGTTCAGCCATGTCTGCCAGGTTTAGTGTACTGTGCTCTCTCTGCATCGTATATAGGACAATGGTACTTGCTGCAAACCCATTCAGGACCAGTAAAAGTTACCCAACCGCCCGGGTCGGGCCGCAAACAGTAAGAATTGAAAGGCCTATCAGAGAACATAAACACTTCTAGGTAGAACATAATGGAAAAGACAGTCGACTGAACATTAATTAAATACTGTATTATGTAACATAATAACATGTACTGTATAAAATATGCCAATCAACAAAGTAATGAATGGTAACGGTAAAGTGTTCCTGTTAGAGGCCCGGTGTGACCCAGAGGGTGGATAGAGGTATAGCTCTACTCTTCCATGACCGCGGCACTTGAAGGGGATGAGTGGCCAACAGCACGCCCCGGCCGCACTTTACCCTCGGGAAAGACCCGGTACCCATTTTACAGGAGGCTGGGTGGGCCCCAGGGCCGGTCTGTACGGGCGGAAAATCTCGTCCCCACCGGGATTCGATCCCGGACCGTCCAGCCCGTAGCTCAGTCACTATATCGACTGAGTTACCCGGCCCACACAAAGTACTGAATATGCAGTAAAAACGTACTGAAAAATAAACTGACATTCCATTTCCCACATCAGGGTATGAGTGCATACAAAATTAATTAATCTTTACATCGTCGAGCGGAACTTTTCAAATCTGTCACGATATGTGCCTGTAAACTGCTTTAAAACAGCAGGTTAAAGCGCTTTCCTTATATACGTGTATGTGGTGTCTGGTAGTGGTGCGCGAAAAAAAAATCTTCGCAAAAATCAGTTTATCCAGAACAGACATACTTATTGGAACGAAAGGTTTTATTAATAACTTTAGCAGTTTATCCTCCAGCAACCAATGACCAGACGAACTGTCAGCTCCTAAACCAGAATTCTTCTTAAAATGTAAAATGCCCTTATGTTAATTGGACCGTGCATCATTGTGACAGTTGAAGAATAAAAGACCAACTTGATGTCACTTGCTATTTTATTTCACTTCTTATATGCTCAACATGTTTCGGACATTAATGTATCCATCATCAGGAGCTTGCGACTATTCTGTTGAATTACCACATTGGTTGTACTGTTCTTGGTTCGATGTGTGTTGGAGATTCGGTGTGGGTGGGTTGGAGTGGTATCCGTGTTGCAGGCTGAAAAGCACAAGTTGTGCTTCAGCCTGCAACACGGATACCACTCCAACCCATATATTAATGTCCGAAACATGTTGAGCTTATAAGAAGTGAAATAAAATAGCAAGTGACATCAAGTTGGTAAAATGCCCTATCTTACAGTGGAAACAAATTTTAATTAACTGAATCAAGCCGTTCATTTCCAAGCACAAAACAAAAATGTGGGTCACAATTGGCACGCGGGCCGTGTGGTGTCAGGTCAGTGACGAGGCGCACCGCCAGGACGTCGCACTTCAGAGTCGGAGATGGATGAGCATCGAATGATCATTGACAGGAACATGCCGGGAAGAGAAAGCTGCATCAGTGCGTCAGTGTTCATCACAGATTCCACATCGACTGTGATGAATGCAAATAAAAGAAAGAAAAAACAACGAACGATGCAGAATGTGTTGTTTGTGAACCCAGTGATCTGCATTTCTAACAGAACGCGTGAACATATGAACGACGGCATAGCAAAGTTAATTTCAACTCCAGTCCACTGAAATAAACAAGAGACGCGCATTTATCTTCAAAAACACTGACTGATGTTAATCTAAAATGTTTCCGAACATCGCGCTTGTACAGTTAGCACCTCTTTTTGTATCCCGGAGTTTCTAATTTTTAATTTCGTCCCGAATACCCACATCTTTACTTATTCATTTCACGATCTTGATAATTCCCTAAAGCAGGTGCCGCAATATTTAACGAACTTAATAATTCCCTAAAGCAGATGCCGCAATATTTCACGATCTTAATAATTCCCTAAAGCAGATGCCGCAATATTTCACGATCTTAATAATTCCCTAAAGCAGATGCCGCAATATTTCACGATCTTAATAATTCCCTAAAGCAGATGCCGCATAACACCTGAAAAAGCCATGTTCACTTACTTAATAACTTTTCATAATTCATAACTAAGAGCTCATGTTACTACTGCGCACTATTCTACAAGTACAACTGTAAATAAACTACCAATGCGACCAAAATACAAAAACGTTTACCGCCATTGAGTGTAATTATCAGTCTATACAAAAGAGAAACTGTGTACACCAGTTTTCAATACTCTATTTTCCACATGCGCTGCTGTTATTACGTACGCCTCATTAGTCTTGAATTTAATGTAAATCATATACAAAGCTATTGTTTCAACGTTAATTGCACTAGATATCACCCGGCAAGCGAGTTATAATTTATTTTTTACGCTGCATTAAACATTCAATATATCCCAAAAAGTTTCACACAAAATTCAGTCACGTATGCGAATTGTTGTTGAGAAAATCTAAATAATATTCTATTTGTGATGCTTTGTGTAAAGTAGGCTGTACTGGACAAGTACGAATGAAAATTAAAACTTGCCCAATATTTAATCCGGACCCAAAATGTTAGTTCTCGCTTAACCTTTTGGCGCCGGAATTATTTTTTTTTTAATTTTAGCACACACTGTATATAACATGTGAATAATACAGGAACCAAATACGTTAGAATTAAGAAACAAACTGCATTTTGAAGAGAAAAAAACGGAGAGTATATGCCATGTTTAAAATATTCAGTACCTATATTTGTTGAATAAATATATAAAATGCAACTTTAGAGGTTAGCGGTGCGGTACGA
>Ga0123352_10010586_pt1 | contig 14477 bp, 9 predicted proteins | sample TergutLab28metaG_FD_89700 | JGI IMG/M metagenome (GOLD analysis project Ga0123352, IMG submission 89700) | Labiotermes labralis P1 segment gut microbial communities from Petit-Saut dam, French Guiana - Lab288 P1 | ecosystem: Host-associated > Arthropoda: Insects > Digestive system > Gut ... | reverse complement strand
TTAGTCTGTCATATTTTGAGTTATGTGTGAGATATTGAGAACACCACGAAAATATCAGGGTGATTGGCATCCAGTCCGAGATCAGAACTGGACAATTTTCGAATGCAAGTACAAGCGTCACCGCTTGAACCAAATAGCCTGATATATAAGATTAAATAGAGAATGGATGGGGAAAGTGAAAATGTTATGTGATTGCAGCAATTTATTGCTATGTATTGCTAAGAGTCGCGGTTAGTGACAGGTAACTGCATCCATCATGCAAGAGGAAGAGCAGCAGAAATACATGGCGAATTGTTGTAGTAAAAGCGCAGAAGAATTATGGTGTACAGAGGAAATGCAGTGATAGAGAATTGAAGATGAGAAAAGTGACTGAAAGTATAAACAGAAAGGAGTAAATAAGCTGCCAATCCCAGTGACCGCACGTTCTACGGCGTGGGTCTGCGGTCGCTCGTTTGTTGGGATTGTGGGTTCAAATCCCGCTGCGCGCATGGAAGTCTGCCTCTTGTGAGTGTCGTTTCTTGTCAGGTAGAGGTCTTTGTGATTGGCTGGACACTCATCCAGAGGAATCCTACCGAGAGTGATGTGTCCAGTGAGTGTGGTTGCGAAGCTCCATACGGTGAGGCCCTGAGCCGGAATCGGGTCGAATCGCCACAGGGAAAGAAAATGAACTTAGAGTGATACGTTAAGTCCTGGGAAAATGTATGTGGGAGACAGACGAAAATGGAAGCTTAAAAAAAGGACGGAGTAAAAAACTGTGATGTATCTACCGCAACACATTAGAGAGTAATCAACATGATCATGGAATTGGGGTCTAATTCTTGCATATAGTACGGTAAGATTTCGAGAAGGTAAGTGTGAAGACGTAGGCAGATTGAACTGGCTCAGGTTATATCCTGATAGCGAGCTGTTGTAAAGGCGGCGATGAACCTGTAATTTCCTTAAAATGAAGGAATTTCTGTACCTTGTGGGTTAGTCGATTCGTTCTTGAGTTACGGATCAGGGTATTCTGTTACAATTATTAATAACGTAACGAGCTTCTACGAGGACTTTTCTTGTGTATCTGCGAATTGTGTTCACCTATTGGCTGCAATTGATAAAACACTAACAATTCTGTAATGCACAATTTTCCTGCAGACGATTTCCCGCCAGTAGCATCTTCGTAATAATCTCGTCTGACCTTAGATTGTAAAATCCACCACAATAATAGATAATATTGCAGGCAAAATTAGCGTACCAAAGCAAAGTACGTGAAAATAAGAGGATACGTGAAATTAGGGCACGCAAAACGTTTTAAGTAAATACTAGTTGCATATACATGTATCTGCATACTCCTCTTCGTAAGGTTTCAATAAATGACACTGTTCATGTGCTAGAACTGCTGATACCACCTAGTTTAACGTTGTAATATCCACTTTTGTCCACATAGTGTGTCTTATGGCGCATGTGATTCATGCAACCAATACTAATATTTTTCTCTCAAGAGTATTAACCGTTTGCTCCCTGCGAGGATGACAGTGAAGCTGTATGCTGCATAAGTTTGATTATTGTCCTGTCACGACACCCTAAACATTGAGCCCATCCCAGTTATCATCCACCAACGTACAGCCAAATGATTTGCTCACTGCCCCTCCCACCCAATCGCCTGATCCAACAAGTCGGGAATGTAGCTCTAGCCAACATGATTACTGTGTACAAGAAATGTAAAAGTAAACGACCGAACCATAGTCTGCTGTTGTTAACTCACCGATAGTAAGATTTTTCTCTTTAGAATTTTCTACTGTGTTATTTGCATTGACTTTTATTTTACTTTTGCAATTGTACAAATTTTTATTCAAATTTGTTTGGGGGAACAATTTTAACTTGTCCTCGAACATGTTGTACATACTCTGCAATAAATCTTTAAAAAAGTGTTACTTTTCGAAGGTATAAATACAATTATAAATATTAATATTGTCTTATAGATATTCATTTGTCAACTGTATTTAGACACTTTTATCTTTTCCATGACGACTAGACTATCTTTGGGGCGCACCCAACCTCCTATTCAATGGGTGCTGGTGTTGTCAACCTAAAGCAGCCGGGTTGTAAGGTCAATCACTCTTCTTCTCCATGTGCCGAGGTTCAAATGAGTGGAGCCATACTTCTACTCCCCCTTTATCCCTTCGTGGTGTAGACATGGAAAAATAAATGTGACCCAGAACAAATTCTTAAATTTTGTCATTGCAGTCACGTTGATAATATTGCCTTCTGATGAGGTCGCGCTGTATAATGAGACTGATTTAAATGGAGGCTGTGAAATAGATTATCGATTTCCTCCACCTTTCCCTTGCTGTATAAGAAATTTAGGACGTTGTGAAGCTATTGGGAGTCTTGAAGAATGGCCGTGGGAGACATGCGAATGTAACCGTGTGCTGAAACCAAATGGCACGGTTTTTTGTGAAGTTTTTTTCACTTCACCTTAATAGACGTGTGGAAATATCAAACGTTCCTTCAACAGTCGGGATGCTGAGGCAGATTGCTTCATATTACTTTAACCTCAACCTCACTCGCGTGGTACATCGTGTACGACAAACGACATCCTGACAACCGAATTAGAGCGGAATAACCATTACATCTTGTGTACAGGAAATTACACTAGTAGTTTAGAGATAGTAGTAGTTGATACTGCGTCGTTTAATTTCCTTAATACCTACAGAGTATCTACTTACTACAAAACGCCTCAATTCATATTGTTGAGCGAACTATCCAGTAAAATGGAGCTCAATTTTTTCATTCCGCTAGCGTTGATAGGAAACTCTTTTCGAATTCAGCAATTTTGATTATCTTTCGACCCATTTCGATCAGTGAACTGCCTTCAAAATAAATTCAAACCACATGGTTTGTATTATCATGCTACTTTCATTGTTGACTGTGAACTAAAGTGCCCTGGCTCAGGAAATTGGAGACGTTTCACTTGCAATTCCCAACCATATGACACACGACCGTAGTTCAGTGACATGTAGATGAACGCGTGACCTAAGGGAGTCCACATCCTTAAACTAATTAAGATCGTATACCTTTGATATTTTAAAGCACGCATTGAACAATAAGTTATTACAATTCTATAGTGTGTTGCTTGTTAGCTTTACAGTGGAGTTTTCTCCGTAACCTGAAAGGAAAATTTACACGTGACGCTGAACAAATAGATATTGTAAGATATTTCAAAATTATTACATACATTTAATTTAAATATTTCAAAATAGATCCATCAGAATTATCACAAAGTCGGAATGAGTTTAACTGCACCTATATCGAACAAGTCAACTGTTCGTCCAGTAACATCTAGCAGCTTTCAAATTAGTTGCGTAGTTAAAGTAACCGGTAAGGAATTACACCAAACACACATTGAAGTATAGGTCTTAGGTTACGTAAGTGTGTATTATAGAGGAATTAGCTATTTGTTCATTGTTAATAGAAATATTCGCATGACTGACACAAACTAAGAATTTTTTTCTAGAAATACTGACATTTGTTACCTAGCGAGTCAAGAATTTAAATATTTGTTACGTATTAATTATACAAATGATTAAACTGAGACGACGGGGAAGAAACTTAATGAAAGTCGTTCTGCGGTTGTAATAACGGCGAGTCTGTATTGATGGTGGTAACAGTTGGTAGATTTTCAAATATACGATTAACATTAAAAAAACTACGAGAGAGTGTTTCGACGTTTGCCTGCCCGTGTGTAACGTGATATAATTGTATTACTCAGTGATTATACTTATATCATTTAGTAACCCCACTGCTCTGCACACTTTTTCTTGCAATCGGACTTCAGCTACTTCAAATTTTCCAGTTTCATTTTGCGTTATATTCAGCAAAGATATATTTTCATACATATTTCACAAACCTAGCTGCAGTGGCTCATTAATTACGGCATCAAAGCGAAAGAGATTTTGCCTTCACCATGATTGGCTTTTAAATTAAAGAGAAAGCAGCAAATTTCATAGTTTTCGAAGTTATTGTATTGAATAACATATCCTGGAAATTTTTATTTAGAATAAGAGTCACCACAATGGAACCGTACAGAGTGACAGAAGACGTTCTAGACAGTAAGGGGCAGCAGTCCGTTTCCTTCATGCTGGAAGGATGTGAGTTCAAACACACATTCCTGGTATGCTCATTCCGTACCGATACAGCAGGTCCGGTAGGCACTGATTTCATGGCCAGCATGGATGCCGTGAACGATTTAGAGTGTGGTATGATGGTACTAACTAATAAGCGCGAAGTGCCGCGAGGGTATAGCGTTCCACCCACAGGACATATGGTACTCACATTATTCTCCGAGGGTAAAGAGGGCCGCAGCCCTCAACGTAGGAAACGGGAGAATCGGCGCAAACACGAGCAGATTCCGGACAGTCCCCGCCCTGAGATAGCAAAGCAGGAGAATGTCTTGGCACGTTAGGGCTACCGAGAAAGTCACGGTAGCACCCTGGTGATGGCAAGTAGTATTATTGGAGTCTGAGAAGGATCGGAAGCTCCCGCCATGGTGTTGTGTGGAGCCCGCTCAGATACCCATTGACTGAACGTCCGCCTTCGGACTTTAACGAGTCAAGTCGAGGGCACCCAAACCTTCCCGAGTGACGTCGTAGGACGATCACTCCGTAACTAGAGCGCGGAACAACTTTGCCCATGTGATGTCGCAAACTTCAGGGGTGAGGAATTGACCATCCCCGAGGCCACAGTTCTTGGTGTCGCTGATGAGATTTTAGAACCTTTAGTGGGTAGGATTAATGCAGGAAATGGGTCAGAATCCGGTTTGACGACCATTCAGCAAAGTACAAGGAAGAAACACAGCCCTGTATCAGAAGTTGTTAAAAGGAAACTAGACCACTTATGAGGAAAGAGAGCTATTTGAGCCCGTACAGTTGGAATACGCCCATGTTTCTCATGATGAGGAAACCAACGACTTTAAGGGCACGGATGTAATAGAACACCAGATAATGGTGGGCGACGCGCAGCTCATAAGGAGGACTCAGTATAGTCCTCTACTCACTGAGGGACGAGATGAAGGCTCAAATGAAGAAACTGTTGAATAAGGGTGTTATTAGAGAAAGCAGTTCTCTGGTCTGCCCCCGCTATCTTAGTGCCTAAACAGAACCTCGATAGGAGACCAAAGTGTAGGAATTGTGTCGATTTTCGAGCCCTTTAATCTGTGATTAAGTTCGACACTTACCCTGCGACAGTATTTGAGGAGACAAATTCCTCCCTCTATGGCTCCAAATATTTTACAGTCCTTGACTGTTACAGTGGATTTTGGCAGATTAGCGTAAAAGAAGAACACAAGGAACGAAATGGCTTGTCGGTTCCATTTGGGCATTTTGGGTTTAAAAACGACCTTTCGGGATGTCTAATATCCCATCGAGCTTTCAATGGCTCATGGACGTGGTCTTGAAGAACCTAGTAGGCACGGAGTGCTGGGTCTGCATAGATGATGTGATCATATTTTCCAGGTCGGCGAAGGAGCATGCTCAGCGACTGGAAAATGTGTTGCAGAGGTTTGACAAGACCATTCTGCAACTGAACACCGGAAAATGCATGTTTTCACAATCCCGGGTAAACATTTGGGATTTGTGCTGTCTGAATGCGGTATTTCAGTTTTTAATTAATTATGTTATTCAAATAAATCATGGCCCAGATTATATTGCTCGTCCAGAGATGAAAAGGACATTCGATTTAGTTTCACTTAGCTACTGGTTGCCCGGTATGCGAGAGTGCGTAGCAGATTATATCAGGAGGTGTGACGCATGTCAGAGGCGAAAGGAAGACAGAGAATTTTTGACCCCACTAGGAGAAATGGAGAAGCCAACAGCTCCTTTCCAGGTCACATCCATGGATGTAACATGCTCATATCTGATGATCCCCCGTAGGAATAAATATCTACTAGCCTTTATAGGCCACTTTACTAAATATTTCGAGGCCTTTCCCATCCCTGACCAGACTGCGGAAACATTTGCCAGAGTGTATACAACCCAAATCATCACTCGACATGGCACGGGGTCCACATTAATAACGGATCAAGGCCGGCCGTTTATTTCGTCATTCTTCAAGGAGTCGAGACTTAATAATTTTAAACAGGTTTTGCCGAAGTTAGATCGCCGTCGAGACCTAGTCGATTTTGGTGGTACTGATTTGAAAACTTCGCTTTGTACGGCCATCTTTTCTGGCGCACATGAGTTGCATGAAGTATTTAATGAATTACAACGGAGTCAAACAGACGTTATTCATTCTATTTCGAAACAGGTAACGCATATGACACAATAGGATGCAATGACAGGTGTCAGTTCTGGCGCGATAGCGAATTTGTCTAGCATTATCAGGGACGTAATTCATTCTCATGACAAATTTAAGGAAGTTACTAGTGATACACTACGGCTGAATGTTACCATTTATAATCAAATTGAGTTGTGCGTGGTAATTCAGCAGTTAGTTTGCTCTATTGCAGTTGATTCAGCAACTAAGTGAACAGGTGAATGCAATATACTTTTAGCGAAAATAACTGTAAACATTCTCAACCCAGCTACTTTGCACAACTTTTTACGGAATGTATCATTCCACTTACCTGAAGGTTATGAATTGCTTGCTTGAACTAGATCTGAGAATGTTCACTTGTATTATGACTAGTGAAGGAAGCGGTTATAGGCGACGCACATGGTGTCAAACTGATTTTGAATGTGCCATTAAAGACAGCCAGTCGTTATTTTATATTACATAAAATAATTGCCCTACCAACGCGGATTTCTGATGATATAAATGTTCAGTATTTACTCGACTTCACATATTTTGGCATAGATAACGTTCAGCGCAACTATATCTTGTTTACAGAACCAGATTTAAGTCACTGCAGTAAAGGCAGTATTACTGGGTGTTCTGTTGATAAAGCGATATATTGTACACAGATCAGTAATGTGCGAATCGAGCCTGTTTTTTTCAGACGTCAGACCACTAAAATTCGCGTCAGAGAAAATTACTCCTACACTACAAATCTCCGACCCTACAGCCACACGGTTCGTGTGGGTGTATCACTTTCCGGAACAGCAGCACGTCACTCTCCGATGCTGGAAGAATGGCACTTGGACATCTAGCACCGAGGAATCCTCAAGGCCCTTCGAGATGTTGCGTCGCCGCCAGTGAATCCCAGACAGTACCGGATTGAATTGGGAAGCACACAGGTGAGTGCTGATGCACCACAACTATATGTACCTGACAAGATAGATGTCATTGCGGGTCACGAATTGCGAGCGCTGGAGGAAATGTTGCCACCTGAAGTCACAAAGCTTGTTAAATTTACATCAGAGGTTACAGCTTCTCGCCAAATAACTGATGTAAACACATTGCTCCACGTAAATCGGGCTTCATTACGGCGAAAACAACGAGCATTCTGGCACATTATTTTCCCTACAGTTCCCCGCGCCTTTACTGTCCTAGGATTCTTATATTTTCCCTTACGGTTCCGCCTGTGTAGAATTATTTCGACTTGCCAGAGCACAAGCAACACTCCACCACAGAACTAAGCAGCAAAATCTACCATTACTAATCCCAGTTCCAGTCCAGATAAGGATGAACCAAATGATGAAGACTCGAAAGGGCACATTACGTTTACTGCTTATCCGCTACTACAAGCTGACTAGCGTGACTCAGGAAGCAGTACTGTATCCGCAAGCCCAACGAGCAGCCGGAAAAAACACTCAGAAGCGGGGACTTCATTGCCTTAGCACCTTCTTTCCTCATGCAATAGGACTTCGTCTTCTACACTACACAGAAATACTCGACTGACTGCCTGAAGATGCTTCACTCACTGCTAAGAATCTTCGAGATAAATGCAGCCACTGAAGTTCTCACGTACCACAGCGACTTTTGTAATAGTACACGCGCGACCAAGCAGACGCACGTGTGAAGTACAGTCTGCTTTGTGTAAAAGAGGACTTGAGTCTAGTGTAAAGATTTACACCTTTTTGATTTGTATACATGGAAAATTTTAGGATTGTTTACATGGTTCTAATCTTTCAAGTTTTGTTTATTTTTTGGTATTCAGTATTTGTGAATGTTGTTTAAAAATTTGCACACTAATTTTGTTTTATGTGTTGCTGATATTTGGGTGTATTTTTGTTTTTTTTTGTATTGCTTATATTTGTTTACTTTGAGTCTATTGCCACATTCATTACAATGTTCAGTTTAGTACACCTTGAAAACTTTCGGTTCGAAACCCTTGAATACATCGAAGCTTTCGCCCCTAATCTTTTTTCGACGAGCGGCAGATGTAATGAATGTCAAATTCTGGAAAATTTTAGTTAGACTTTAGATCATTGACACACTAGGTCACGTAGCTACTGCACGTTGGGAGGCGAGGTGGCTTTGTGCTCAGTGGTTCGGTACACCGTATAGAATGTTTGAGCAGGCATTTTTGCATACCTCGATTTTTCTATATAACCCAACGCTACAAGCTAATTGGTCTCACTCTCATTATTTAAGTTTGCCATAAACGTGGAGAAAGGTTCCGGGCTCATTACGAAGAAGAAGAGAAGCAAAACACCATTATGTGTTTAAGATTTATTTGGCTTCAGCCTGCACAAGGTAAGCCGTATTGAATGTGATTAGAATTTTACACTTCATTTGGCAATCTCCGAGTCGAGTTGAGTACTTTTAGCTAAAGTTTTCCCGTTAATTTTGTAACTTCTAAATTCTAAAACTTTGGCGCTGCATCGGGTCATAGCGAGAGTCAAAGCAAGGCAATTATTTTAATTTGACTGGAATAATTTTGGTGTTTATGTAAATTTTGTAAAATTGTGGAGTTAATTGTAAATTGCGTATTTATGTGAATAGCTTAAACCTTGTGCTGATACTCCTTTAGTAAATTAAACTATACAATTTTGCTGTATAGTTAGATTTCTCAGTAAGCAGTAAGACCATTACATCCGCATTGCAAAGTCCTTGAGTCCCAGGCTATATATGCGACTTAAGAAGGTTTTTACGCAGAACAAGTCTGCCTACAGGCATTTTCCATTGGAGGTATTAATGATATGTAGCAAGAAACAGCTGTCAATGATCTTCTAAGGAAAAACAAAACTGAATTGTGGCACCACTATCGACAATGTGAATGCTAAGACGACGTTAGCACGAGGCTGCGAAGTCACACTAACCCTAGAACCTCTTTGGGTAGGGTCTAGTTTAAGTCGGAACACTCACCCCGGGAGTCATTGCAATATTAAGTGACGCTAATCTCATCGCTGCCCAGAAGGTCACACAATACCTGTATTAGTTTCATTCGTGGTAGTAAATTGCAAGTACAGGAGCGAGGTGGCGTTATTTTTATGCCAGAATTCATGTAAGTTCATTCTGTTCAGGGCGGTTTTCTTCGTTGTGTATTTTAGGACCTATCAGTAACCCAGGTTATATAGCTTCGATAGTAGATAGATCAATTATTAGTCCCTAAGAATTGACATGGAAGCTGCTGTGGTCTCTTTAAAATACTATACCGCCATATTTATAGAGGGACTGAGAAAAATCACGCGAACTTTCTCTTATTAGCCGGTGCCCTGACCGAGTTTCAGACAGGCACCTTAGGAAACCATGGCGTTACCACCAAGAGTTGTAAGCGGGCACAAACACATTGGCGTGAGTACAGCATTCTGCCACATAATATCTCATTCTTAAGTGAGAAAGGTACGTAAGAATACGGAAATAAGCCGGACCTGTTCTGCGTATATCATTTAGAGATTTTTTAAGTTACACTCCGCAAATGTAATATTTATTCTAATGTGTGCGTTACATTTTGAGAGGGAACCAAGCAATGCGTGTATTCATCCTTTCACTATATTCGCGTATTAGGTAACTTAAATGCTACAGTACCTTTCAAGCGATTTCACTGCCTTCCTCTGCCTCTCCGGACTGTAGGTTTGTAAGTCTACTTTGTCCTTGTTGATTCTCGTCACCTGCTGTATTATACACTATTATATTTTTTCCTATATGCAGTAAAATCTATGCCGACTGGTAGTGAAATACCAACGGACAATCCGAAAGTGCGGTGGACCGTTCGAGTGCGCTCCAATTCATCTGTAGTAATCTGCAAATTTTTTAGGTCTTGTGATCAAACTTGTGTACAGTTGTGAAGATTATTTTGCACATGCTTTAAAACTCTCTGAGCCTCAGGCCGTCCCATGGCTGAGGCGGTTACTTGCCATCGACTTCATGTGGAATTTGGTTTGGACAAATTGGCAATGGGACAGCAATTTCGCCTGGTACAACGGAATCATTCCACCAGTGCGACGTACCCTTACGTAATTCATCTAGTACTGTCGGTCTACAATCTTAGCAATTGTAAGTGCTACCGAACATTTTCCCCTCTCTCGGAGGGGATGCAAAGAATTACGACGCTGTTGTCAAAACTACAGAAGCGGTAGCATGTACGTCACACGTTACCAATTGAACACTTATGTTCCGGTCGGCCGTTAGGCTGTAAATTGCCTGCCGCAGCGATACGACACTACTGACAGCACGAAACGAAACCTCCCCGCTTCCGTATTTCTTTCTTACTCTTTCATTGACAGGTACATTTTGAGGTGACGCGGAAGAGACCTGCCAGGACAGTTATAGTGTTTCTGAGTCGGCCGAACCTCGCCGAATTCGAAGACATCTATAGAAGGGTGCTGGCTACCAAGTTGAATACCTGCTTATAGGCCGATTGCTCGTAAGGTAAAGGACATCAACCGAGGCGAAAGGGACAAATAGTTACTGCTTAAAGGCTTTGAGTTACATTTGAGAGGGGAAACACAGCTAAGAACTGTACTGGCCAAACTCGTTAACGTCTCACAAATTTCTGTACTTTCCGTGCTGCAATATGTATATAATCTGAGAGAGAGTGTTTACAAACAGCTTCCTACAGGGAATCCTAAATTCCTGATGGGCCTGTAACATGAAGTGACTTACATTGATAACTTCGTATTTTACCCATGCCTTCAGTGTTACTGACGTAAAAGAAGGGGGAAACCAGTGACGGTAGATAACTGCTTCCGAAATTTTTAAGAGCATTCGCCCTGAGAATGACACAGTTTGCCTAGTGCATTCTTAGCTCTTTACAGCACGCTGCAAACAGGTTACCAGAGAGGCAACTGGTCTGTGAATAACGCCATGAGGAGCGGTATGCCTAACATTCTCCGGGAGAGCTGGGAACTAATTTTTTATGTGAGCACAGAACAGACATAATTAATTACTACCAGGCTTAAAAATTATACGTAAGCAAATGCATATTCTGTACACCTATTTATTATAGAATCAAATGTTTTATTGTACTGGCTGTACGACTTAAAGCGGAAACTTCTCACAGAGTCAACTTGTATTCGAAAATTAACATTTTGTAATATATAACTTACCACCCGTTAAATCAAACGTTAGAAATCACCTCATACAACTCTCAGATTTGTTTGACACTCGGCAAATGCATTATAAAAATTATTTGAAATCTTTGTCTAAAAACTGTCGGTATTGCGAGCCAGATAATTTATGTAAATTCGTACTGTGGGTTTATTACTTTTATACATGTTTTCTTTGAAACATCCACAGAGAAAAGAGTCACTTCGCGTCAGATCGAGTAAACGAGTAGGTGACAATGGACGACCTAAGCTACTACCTTCAGGCGGCCAGTGAGTCAGTGGCTGTATGGGTGATCGCACCGTCTTACTAAAAAACGACATGTCTTCTTTCCCGAACATTTCCAAAATTAGTCCCAGAACGTACTCCGTACGTCTTTCTTGTTTTATTTTTGTCTGAAAAGAAGGCGAATCCAATTACTCTTGTCGCACAGACAGCACACCATATTTTAACTTTTATATTATGTAACGGCACTTCGTATATTAGTCTCAGATTATATGCGCACCAGTATCTGTTACTGCATGACAATTTAAGTAATGTCATCCTTAAGAATGGCTACCAGTGGATCGTCTTCACCACTGCACACTGCACACTGCACACTGCACACTGTACACTGCACACTGCACACTGCACACTGCATCACAACAAATATTTTCGTGGACATGCTTCTAAATGCGTTTCATTGTCATATCATATTTCTGCTGAACATGCAGAGTCCGCCGTCGCTTTTTCCCGTAAAAGGAACCTTTTCGAAATTTGTTCACCAGTGAATGTGTTGATCTTTCCAGAGAAACTGGGACATCGGGAAACAACTTGTAAATTTTCTACCCTTCTTCTTACGATTTCTTCCATCATATATATATATATGCAAAATAAGTACACTTTTCGTGAATATGTAGCACACTGTAAAGGAGAGTGCGTTTATTGTCATATATATATATATATATATATGACAATAAACACTCTCTTCTTTACAGTGTGCTACACATTTACGAAAATGTAATTATTTTGCATGTATCTTATGAACCTGGACTCTTATAAACTTTGTTCATGTCGTTAAACCAAGATTAGTTATATTTAGGTAATTAATTATTAATATACAATTACATATTATACAATTAACATTTTTTCTTCAGTTAATTTTGTTGATTTGTCAAAATTCGCATTTAGTGAAAGCTATATATAGGGAGGCAGGACGATCAAACCACCGGAACTGAGACAAGCATAGACCATTAAATAGCTCCTTATGTGGCATGCCTATTGAATGGGATTCCTCGTATGATGAAGTGTAGAAAGCGTACACTAGTTCTCAAGCAGTGTGATACCTCCGAAGCCTGCGATTTTTTGTACATTTTGTGTTCGTACAGAGGGCATACTTTTTTAACGACCGACACATCACATGTAAGCTATTTAATGTGCAACATTTATGCGTTAGTACTTCGTAATGTAGGCGAAGTGGAGGGCAAGTCCCACTCTTTCTTACCGCGCCCCAGCACCTGTGCTTATTCCCGTCAAGTTTGTTGCTATTTAAATTGTAGACTGAGGCCGTTGTAGTCTAAAAGCTCCAAATTCCTGACGTTTTATGACATCTGTACTTTAAGTACTTTGACATTTTTTCTAAAAAAGGAAAATCTATTACATACGATTTCACTTTCATGCGATATATTTCTCCGTTGATGCGGACCAAAATTAAATTCTCCCGACAGATTTTAATTCGTGCACTCGGTAACAAATTTGATCGAAATTGTTTCTTACGTTTCGGAGACGAGACATGCATACAAGTAGGCAGATGAAAGTTCTGCGTCTTTACCGTGATTTCTCTTGATATAATTCAGTTTAAAAATTTGAGGCCATCGTAGGTACTTGAAATTCAGATTGCCTTTTCTTTCAACCATTAACCTCGATGAAAGAGGCGGAGCTGAACGTCTTAACAAAAATTGTGAGTGTCTCATAAGCTGATATGTGTGTTCTATGCAGGGAGAGTGCACGTAACCTTTGAGTGGCCCTATGAGGTCAGTACCAGTTTCTAAACTTACAGTTCCCACGTCATCTCCGTGTGTAGGAAATTCTTAAATGTTTAATACAATTATACTTTTAACTGATCTTCAGAAATGGAGCCGTGAGTGAGTTCAAGTCTTTCCAAGTTCAAATATCCCATCTGTAAGTGAATACGACGTTCAAGAAGTAATAATGTTAGGTGAATATTTCCGATAAATGTGAGGTCAAAGATATTTCTCTGACAGCGCCTGTGTATGCAGACTGCAGACGTGTTCTGCGTGTACTGATCAGACATAGATCACAAATGCTGTAAACTCTGCGGGCACAATTTCTCTCATGTTCTTCTTAGTGGCATTCCTTCTTTCTTTCATTCTTTCTACCTGTTCATTTTCTCCCTTCCTTGTTGGCAAACATGTACACACGTAATGTCCAGTCCCTTAGTCGAAAGAAATAAAGCGCGTTTTCCACTGATACTAATAGGAAGTAATTACCTTCTTGTTTCCGTACAAGCGCTGGTCGCAGTATGATTGACGTTCTTTACGGAGCAATTATAGTTACATAGGTGTGGCCCGGCCACTGGTCCTTGTTTTCTTTGTGTGTTGAAGTCGGTCTTTAATGTCAGTTCCTGGAACTATATTGACCACACAAAACAAATACCAGTTTAATAAACGGTATGGTTCATTAATTTTCATTGTATAGCTACAAACATTACCAAGTTCTCAAATATCTAGGTAACTCAGCGGCATTGCGCAAAAGAAATACCATGAATACTCGGTGCCTTCACCGCGCATTTCGGTAATTATAATCCATTTATATTCTTCTTTTTTCTGTTTACTGATTCAACAGCCTGTCAGCAAAATAATAGTAGTAGTAATAGTAATAATGATGATAATAATAATAATAAAGAAAAATTTGGAAACTATACCAGGAAACCACTCGATAGATTCACTACAAAAGACAGCTATACTTGGAACATCACACATAATACGGAAAGTATTGCAATGTGAAGGTTGAAGCCTGAGCGGTAGGGATCACCGCTGGTTCAAGAGACGTACCAGGAAGAAATGCCTGTG
>Ga0123352_10010585_pt1 | contig 14477 bp, 9 predicted proteins | sample TergutLab28metaG_FD_89700 | JGI IMG/M metagenome (GOLD analysis project Ga0123352, IMG submission 89700) | Labiotermes labralis P1 segment gut microbial communities from Petit-Saut dam, French Guiana - Lab288 P1 | ecosystem: Host-associated > Arthropoda: Insects > Digestive system > Gut ... | reverse complement strand
TGGGGACCCGTTGCGCTGACCACGTGACACCCCTCTATCCGCAAAAGTTGGCACTAACTTCGCCGACCGGCGGCGGCCGCTCTGTCGGTATAGTTCGCGTGCGGACTAAGGCCACGGAGTAGGAGTTCACGGTCAGACTTGTGGGCAGATTAACTGCCTGAATATTGTTTTTTTTAAAGGTGGCTTAACGCCAACGGTGTTGTGGTCATCCCTGCTATATACACCTTACATTGTCATTTATCATATATACCTACCAATAGAATAAAAAACACATAATAAATCCAATGACTCTTTGTCATGTATATTTTTATATTGCATATTCTACTTGGCGAAATGTGTACTCTGTATTGGCTAGCAGTAACTGCCACACTACATTGACAACCTAAATGTTGTACATAATTTAATACACCGTTCTAAAGAATCTATTGTATAGAATAATAACTGATAGTCTATTAATAGTGTCTACTCTACATGTATCAGATTTCATAGAAAGCTATGATCTCATAGGGTTATGTTATGTACAGTTCATATTAAAAACTTAGATTCCACAAATACTTTCAATTATAGAACAAGGTATCTTTAAGAATTTTTTTGACCACGGATTATATTCCTGTCAAAATAGCACATTTCATTGCAATAAAAATGAAACTTCAAGATTCGGACCAGGATATAGAGACACATATACAAATGTACAACACTTGCACATTCACGCACGTTTTGATGACGGTTCAAGCCTTTTGAAACATGATACCATGTCCATTGGCAAATAAATTTGAATTCGTTTATAACGACCTCGGTTTACTCGACACTCGGTCTATAACGTTAAACATTATGTGGTACCAACTAATTTCTAATCAGCCGTATGTTTTTCTGCCTTGCTTAGTACGACATACATACATATATACATACATACACTTCAAGTTTTGTTTACACGTAAAATAAGCACTGCCACCGGGTAACAACCCAATTGCAGTAAATAAATATTATTATTATTATTATACATACATACATAAACAGCACGTACCTCGGATATAACAACATTGCCAGTCATCGGTTTCAATATAGTTTTCTAAGAAGTCGGTTATTTTGAACAATCAGCCATCTTCTCTTCCGTAACAAAGCAAGCCCCTACTCTTTCAAACAGCTATATAAATTTCAGGTCTCGAAAACGACAATAGTAACGGCGTTTCTCTTTGTGTGTAAAGTTCCTCTACTATTTAAGGCGCTTTCGCAGAATTGGGAAAGATAACAATATTTTTTCCCCCTCACTTATATCACACCCCCGCATATATCGACACTCGTTTATAAAGACACAGTTGATATGGTCCCTTCGGTAACGTTATAACCGAGTCTAACTGTAGTTTCCAACGTTTCGGCTCAGCCTGCTACCTCAATCTTGAGTGACTTCACTTCCCGAAATAACAAATTATTACAGAACACAGAGTTGAAAATTTATTATATGAAAAATATTCTATGGCAATTAAATTTGTCACCATTTCTATCCATTAGCTTTTGTATAAGATTTGTATTGAAATAGGAAGAGTCGGCCAACTATTCTGTCAAGACGGGCCGTCTCATACAGCGTTAAGTTCACTTGTCGGCCGCGCTGTCTAGAAAACTCATTACCCTACTTGTGTGTGGAAGAACTCGTTATAAATAGCATGGTCTTGTTTGAGAACCAAAAAGCGGCTTTGTTGCTGGAGTAAATCCCTGCTTTTTATGGAAAATGAATTTTTATTACTGTGTTCACGACAGTCTGGCCATGGCCCCTATTATGGACCACGAGTCCTGTCTGCACCCTCATATTACCTTTATATTTTCATTTTAATAGTATCCATTCATCTAAGCTTATACCTCGAAAGTGGTCGCTTCCTTCAGGTTTAAAGTTTTATATGCATTTCTGATGTGGGCCGGGATAGCTCAGTCGGTATCGCGACTCGCTACGGGCTGGACGAACCGGGGATCGAATCCCGGTGGGAGGCGAGATTTTCCGCACCTGTCCAGACCGGCCCGGGGGCCCAGTCCTCTACAATGGGTACCGGGTCTTTCTAGGGGGTAAAGCGGCCGGGGCGTGGCGTTGACCACCCACCCACATCTAGTAAAGGTAAAGGTAAAGCAGTCCCGTTACAGGTCTGGAGTGGCCCAGAGGGTTCCAGGAAGTTAAGGTTCCCAGATTATATGACAATGGCACAGGATGGTGATAAGGTCGTCAGCCTTACGCACCGGCCGCTTTTTACCCCCAGGAAATACTCCTGGTACTCATTTCTGTTAGAGTCTGAGTCGACCCCAGGGCCATAGTGCGATCGAAAGGATTTTATGTCAATGAAAAATTCTAATGACACCATCTGGAATCGAACTAGCGACCTTCCGATTTGTAGCACAGCACTTTACCCACTGTGCCACCGCCACCCACACCTAGTGCCGCGGTTAAAGAAAGAGTAGAACTATACCTCTACTCCCCCTCTGGGCCTTCGTGGCCTGTACTACGGTGAACTTTTCTTATGCATTTCTGATCTTTCCCCCGTGCTAATGTTTGGTATTTGTGAATACAACAAAAGAATCCCAGCCGACTTAACTCATATTTTGTCACTCTAAGGCTCCGATCTTCATCTGCCCGCGGCTTGTTCCTACTTCCGTCCTCACTGTCATGTCCCTGTACTTACTGCACTTTTCACCACTTTTCATGCGCCTTCGCACAATTGCGTAGAACGACTATTAGCTTCGTCGTATCTCTCCGTTTGTTCGCCCAAATCGAACAACCCGGCTTTCACTGAACGGATTTTCATGAAATTTGATATTTGGGTATTTTAAAAAAATCTATCGAATAATTTAAAGTTCAATTTAAATAGGACGACGACAACAACAACTACAACAACAACAACAACGGGTACTTCACATGAAGACCTATGTACATTTATGATAACATCTCGTTCAGTTCTTCTTACAATGAAAAATGTTCCATACAAAAGTTATAGAGAAAATCAAAACACACGTTTTATGTTCGATAACTATTTCCGAAAATCGTGCCTTTTATGACATAATGTAGAAAAATATAGTTCAGCTGGACATGCCACAGATTACAATATAATACGACGCATGCGCTTTGCATGCCGGATAACTAAGGTACATGTAAATTCTGCCCTCGAATAAGCCACGAAAACCCAGAAGGGGAGTACAGGTATAGCTCTACGCTTTCTTTAACCTCGGCGATAGATGGGGGAGGGTGGTCAACGCCACGCCCCGGCCGTTTTAGCCCCGGGAAAGACCCGCTACCCATTGTACAGGAGGCTGGGAGAGCCCAAGGGCCGGTCTGGGCGGGTGCGGAAAATCTCGCCCCCACCGGGATTCGATCTCCGCACCGTCCAGCCCGTTGTCAGTCGCTATACCGACTGAGCTACCCGGCCCACAATCCCTCCATAATAATGTGACAAAATATTTACCCTCTGCCTCCTTCATATTCTGACAGATATATTTTTCCCTTCTTGTGTTGGTTTTAAATCGTTTTTGAACTGTTTGTGTAGAGAAGCAAATGATTTAGACGCTGCCACACCTCTGAATTCACCCACACATTCCAACAGTTGTGTGTATGCATGCTCCACCGATCTCTTTCTAAAATATTCACCAACACCTGAAGAAGTGCAAAAAAAAAATTAAAGCTACTGGAGTAAGTAGGTCCCCAGGGAATTCTGACTCATCGATTGTTCTGTTAATTGGTCAGTTCACACGTTATTTGCCAAAGTGAATCAATTAACGATATCAAATTCAAGCTAATGAGAGTAGCCCTGAACTAACCTGAACCAAACAATTGTAATGACACTTCCTGCAAAGTAATGGACATGTTCACGCCGCCGTCTTTAATTATTCCTACAGCATTTAATCCAGCAACTGCCCAGTCAACAAGAAACAATCGTTTGCCACTTTAAGATGTGCCTCCTGCATGATTCGGCCTCTACATGGCCATCCTCAGAGAGGCCTCTTGTAAACTAATATCATAATGGTAGATTTCGTCATCCAATATGATATAAGTATTCACCGACAATACAGGCGTATTCTTGTAATAAAACCAATGAGATGCACTAATTTTTCAAATTTATTTTTGAATAGAACTCTACATTTTTCGGACAGGTTTTCTCCCCATCACCAGGAGTCTAGTACTGTATACACAGCAGTGTGCTAGTGGGATCAGGATCCTGACCAGGAAGGAAACAAGCTAATGTTTCTGTAAGAATGGTGTGAACTTCCTTCGACGTCTTGCCTTGCAGAAAAAAAAAACTTGATGACAGCTCGCGTCTCTATGTTGTTGAAATTGCACACGTCCCTGACATGCTTCCGAACTCCTTTCCTTCCTGGTCGGGCTAAGGACTTATCAGCATCCCGGTAAGTTGGAAGAAAATGTTTATAGTGTGTGACCGTGACGCAGTGTGAATTTTTAAAAAAAATCGTCTTTTAAACGGAAGGCTGCTATACACACCAAGAGTGAAAACCACTATTACTTTACTTATAGTAAATTTTGTGTAGCCCACTTCCATGTTTAAAACGAAAAGTCACATTTCCTGAGCGTAACAAGTGACTACTGTAATTAATTAATTAAAACAATTAAAAAACGTTCAAGTCCTGCAAGTAAATATTAAGAAACTGTAAATACATTGTGTCTCAAATACAAACAAGACGCAACACTTCAGATGGCACTGCAGTGTAATGATTGCATGAAACAAGAAAAGTCACTTCATCTGACAAGGCTATTTCTGACTGACATAGGCAACAGAGTAAGATTTAAAAAAAAGTGTCTCTGCTGTTCTCCCATGTACCTCTCAGCATATTACAAGGGGTAAAGTGGATGAATGCTGTCTAAATAATTGCACGTGCAACTTCAGAATATGTTTTGTCGATTCAAGGCTGCTCTATACAGGAACTTAACGGTAAATAAAGCACAAAAAATAAGTGTGTACTACCACAACATAGGCCTATAAAACAAACAACAAACATTCTTTTTTCTGTCCACTGCCAACTAATTATCAGAAATATTAATCACCCTTGAATGTACTTTCCCCTACTTTAAATACACTTGTTCCAGTGTTCTGGTAAGTCCATATTCGACTGGAAGGTGGAAATAATAGCCAACAACAAGCATCATAATTTTCACTGAACACCAAATATCATTAGGCTGACAAAGTCAAGGACAAGAATGGCAGGACATGCTACACATATGGGAGAGATGAGGAATACTAAATTGCTTTGCTCAGAAAATGTGAAGAGAATCAGAAATTTGGAAGATCATGACACAGATGGAAGACTACTGTTAAAATAGATCTGACATAGAGTAAATAAACTGGCTCAGGGCAGAAACCAGTGGAGGTTCCAACTGAATATGGAAATAAGCTTTCTGGATCTGTGAAATGTGTGGAATTTGTAACATTTTGGTTACAGCTTCAATAACAACAGCAACTATGAAGTACATATTTAAAGAAAGAAATTTGGGCAAAACTATACTCCAGGACAAAAATGAGATATGGTCCTGAATTATAGGAGCTGGTGCTTTATGAAGACTCCACACATTCTGTGCAACATCATTAAGAATTACGAAATGAAGATGATGATCACAATATTGGGTACTGGCTGCATGGAAGTGAACTGCTGCTGACATTTCCTCCAAAATGTCAGTAGAACAGCCCAGTTACACATAGAGCCAACACTGAAAAGTAGTTACCAACATATAACACTTTTAATTACCATTAGAGCCTTACATAAGACACTAAATATGTACTGACAACTAGACAAAGCACCAGCTTGTGGCTTAGTACTGCAGTTAAAAAAGGCTACAAACCCTCCAAATATACAAAAGGACAGCCTATGAATCTAAGAATATTTTATTTTCATAAATATTATGAACTCAGTGCTGAGGAATTTATGTCGTCAGTCACATGACAGGCGACAGTTTACCGAAGATATCTATTTATGTGTCACTCTGTTTTGAATATGGTCAGAATACATCTAACGTGAACATGAAAGTGATGGGTTTCTTGTAAAGGCTAAATTCTCACCACAGATAATATACGTAAGTTCAGTTATATTTTGAGGCTGAACTTTCTTGGTGGAGTTCAGGGAAATAATCTGTTTACCGCAAGAAACGTGGTGCACATACTGACCACTAGGAATTAAAGAATTCATGAGAAGCCTATTTATTCACTATAATTATGCATCTTTCTTGTTTTATGTATTCATTCATAATATTTCTGACACAATGGCATGATCACTTCTTGTACATAAAATGCATATGTTGAGAAAGAACATAAGGTCAAGAAAATATTTCAAATAAATCAGTGCCTATAAATATGGCAACCTATGATGAAGCATTGATTTTACATGATTCTTCAAACAGCAGTTGCTGGATGTTAAAATATGTAGGCTTAAAGACCAAGCCCTCATACATTTTAGCAATTTAATTTCACTTAAATACAAACTAGCAGCTCCCCAAACGAATGCTACAGACAGCAGGGAGTGAAGCTGCATATAAATAAACAAACAAACCTCTTAGAAGTTCTTCATGTGCACTTGCTGAGGTCTATGCTCTTGTTTTGTATAATTAATATTAAAGCTTCTTCATACATTATTCATAAGAATTATGATTAAAATTTGGTAGCATTGTTAACATAACCTGTACGGCTAATCAAAACGAGTATCAGACTACACACACACACACACACAGAAGAGCGCGTGAGCGCGAACGCACATACCAATCATGAGGCGGAGTTGTCCTGACTTTCAGGTTAGATCAGAAAATTCATGCTGAAATCAATTAGTCCTTGACCTTACGTACACTAATACGTTACTTAACAACTTATTTTACCTATCAATATTTTTAAATTAAATATTGTACTATAAGTAATTTTAAATTTCGAAATTAATTTATTGAGAAATTCCCCATACCTGCATCAACACTACAAAGACTCGCAGTAATTAACAGAAGTTGTAGTCAAAGAACATACCTAAAGCTGTACCTTGCTTAATTATCATAAATAACTTAGGCTGCAAAATGCGCGTTTACGTTCGTCTGGAAACTGACACACTACTAAAATGCACAGATCTTCTCTAAAATCATGGATTAGAGTCTAAAACGTATGTCCTATTTCAACGCCATTCTAATTCTAAATTTGCCGCCAGGCTGCAGCATAATGTGAGCATTGAAAAACTGGCCGTCAGATGGCACCACAACGATCTCTTCTTGATTTTGTAATTTACACTGTATTTTCAATTTGAGTGTCTGGCAACATAAGTTATCGTATCACCTTGAAAGCAAAGGATTTAATACGGTGTATCACATGAACGCGTTTTACACACTAGTAAGAGTATTTCATTTTATTGAGACTTTTATGTGGTGCCAGTAGCCAGAACCCCCATCCTGTGCATAAATGACAATTCCACCTTCATAACTACAATTTGTTCAAATTCAATAATGAATTCAATATAAACGGGATGATCTCTTCAAAGATCAAGCATCAACAACATATGAAGTTTCATGAAAAATATTTGTCCAGGTCTGAGGTATCTAAAAGCTTTCTTCTCCTCATGATTGTGTTGCACCTTTTTAGGCTGTTTAATAACACAGGATTCATTATGTTCATATGCCATCATTTTATGCTGTGTGGCACTACCAGTCACATATCTCCCGTTCTGTATGAAGGGCCTAAGCGACACTTGGAGCTAAATAGACACATGCAGCGAATCATTCAACTAACATGCCCCTGTTATGTGTAAAAGATGACAACTCTATCTTCTAGAATACTAAAGATAGGTCTCTCAAAAGCATTTATCATATGCAAAACCAAGCCACCTTCTTGCTTCTGTTAAAATGATATTTTGTGGGTTGTCCCTTTGGTACTAAATACAGGTGACAAGATTCACTCTGTCACCAGCTGGTAACCAGGTTTGTTCGCATAGTATAATTGGCAACTGTTATTAAACATTTCGATGTGGCGGAGGGGGAATCTACTTACAGCAAATGCAGTGAATCTTGTAAGAATCAGCAGTAAATCCTCAATCCACAGGGACCAGTGTTGTGCACTACACCAATACAGCTATTCTGTAAATAATGTCAACTTAAACAATGTTTTAAATGCTACTACTATGAATAAAATTTTATTCTGCAGTAATGTGAATGTATCTGAACATTTTCTTGCTACCTCGCGAATTTTCCTTTACAGTAAAATGCACGATGAAAAAAATTTAATTGAAGTTACAAGCCAGGACTCAAGTTCTGACAGCAGACACTGGGGGAACGTTGGGAAAGTGTGAGTTGGGTAAGTCTACCTCACTTACTTAAACTAGTGCCCCTGAAACTGTGTGATGCAAGCAGTAGCTAGGTGTGTCACAAGAAATTTGACCATCCACAATGTGATTCACTACCTAAATACATACCATGGCACTGTTGATCACTGAATGGAATACCTCCAAACTCACATTTGGATGGACAGTGACAAGCATTCAGCTTGTGCACACAATGCATGAAACGTAGTCAAAGCACTGCACATATCCTGAAGCAACATGATACTTGTCACTGTGAACTGTACATATGAAAATTTTTAGCAATTAAACTGGTTCATTAACCTGTATTTATTACTTCATTAAATCTGTGGTATTTCCATGAAAAAGTATCATAGCCCAAAAAAACTGAGAACTGCTGCCTTAGACAACTGCGAGGTTGCGTCCAAAGCTGTACCCATATGGTTCCTTTTACTACAAAATGTATATGACAACACGGATAAAATTGAACCAAACAAGAAATAAATTTCATATTAAAATTCCATTAATAAAGGTAGTACAAGCCATATAATTAAATCATGTATAAAAATCAAAATAAAATAATAACCACGCAAGTCACAAGCAAAAATTTGGACTATTCTCACTATGTATATCAAGACATTACAACAAAAAGAGATGAAACCTAAACTGCAGTCAATCTAAGGACAGTTTATTGTGTGTGTGTGTGTGTCTACCAACATATAATTCACAAACAAATGTTGTTTAATTAAAATTAATAATGGGACTACAGGATATGAAAAGTTAAGTTACTAGAAAAAAAAAAAGTTACATTTAAATACAAATAGTTTGTAAAAAGTAAAATTTTTGAAGATAAAATCACACGAACATGTACATAAACTTCAATAATTTGGATATTTAAGAATAATTTGGATATTTAAGATGAAATTGATTTCAGTACTAGACTTAGACAAATCTTAAGTGGGAGAATTGAACACTGAGAAGACAGGGACATGAACAGCAGAAAGAGGAAAATCTAAAATTTAGAAATATTTCATTGCAACACAAGCATAGTGAACAAGAGCACAAATGAGCAAATTCAACACACATATCAGGAACTCTCATAGCATATGACCAACCACTACAATCCTTTGCGAGAAGTGTGAAGATAAAGCAACAACAAAATTATCCCTTTGACACTGGAATTAAATCTTTTGATGCCAGAATTAAATCTCCACCCCCCCCCCCCCCCACCCCCATTAGTTCAGCTATTTAAAGGGCTCATCGCGTGACATATATATATGTGTCATTCGGCAGCTAAGAGTTAAGTCTGGTCAACATTGCACTTGTCTGCATAACTCCATAATACTAGATTTTATAAGGATGGCCAGAAACCACATTCAGCTACCTGGAAAATCAATCTTGGGCACACAGGACAACCAGCACTGCACAATTCACAAATACCTTTAAATACACAGAATATCAATACCTCACATTAAATAAACGTCATTCTCACTGTACAACATGGCATCTAGTACCATGATGCCATGTCGATTAGAAACAAAGAAACTTGAGAAAAAGACACATTAATACAAAACATGTGCCCATCTTCCCACACAAAATGATGGAAACCCAGACCATTTTTGAGACCCCACATGAAATTATGTCACTACTGATGGCTTTATGATGCTAAACATGGTATTACAGATTTTTCAAAGTTGCCCCTCGATCATCTGTTACAGTGATACCTCGACTAACGAATGACCCTGCTAACGAATGTTTTAGTGGATGCCCGCGCTAACATAAAGCAGCAAACATAAACGGTTGAGCCATTCCAGGAGCTTATCTTTTCCATCTGTATGTGTGTTTCAGCTAACAAATGTGATTCCGGAACGAATTATCTTCGTTAGCCGAGGTATCACTGTACAGATTTTCAAAGTTGCCCCTTGATCATCTGTTATTTGCCATTTCAAAGAAGGGGAGCACAACAAGAAAATGCTTACCTTGTGCTGCTGCTGTCATGTTGCTTCCTGCTGGTTAATAAAAATCAGTTTACTAAACTGCAGTACACCCTACAATATTTTATTTGACATCACACTTGATCAAAAAGTATGATGAAAAGAATTACTGGACATGGAACCCACCATGTCTTTTGGTGTTGTCTTCGTAAACATTTACAGACAGTACCAAATACCACTTTCACAATTTATGCATACAATTTTCCACACCTACCATCATAGATATACATCTTTACTACAAACAAACGTTAGAATATACATCATACACATATAGATATATATGTATTTAAGATTATAAAACACTTATGTGTAAAAGAATTGCCAAGATTATAAAAAAAAATAAGTAAAATTTCATATACTTTGGTGAACATATGTTGCTTTATACTGGAAACTGGAATTAAAATATAGAAAAATAATATTTTACAGCCAGAATTCTGAACATTACGTTGAATATTCATATGAAAAATTCCTTCAGAAAAAAGACTGATCATTTTAAGTAGTAGAATACCACTGCTATATAAAAACATAAGATATTAAATGCTACAATATTCTCCCTTAGTCATTCCACTGAACAAATATACTACATTTTAAAAATCATAGGAATATGAATTCTTATCAACAGCCATATACATATATATATATTCTTCTGTGTGCAATTTTATATATATATATATCGAAGGAATACAACACCCTTGAACTCTCTCTCTATGGACCAGAGAGCTACAGTTTTTGGTGGCCCTGGCAACAATAACCACAGCTGCTACTTGCAGGTCTAGAAGACATCAACTCCCCTACCCAATAAAATAACACATTTTAGTACTCAGAAGTATGTGGAACACAATAACCAGACATCCCACTTGCAACTACTGAACAACAAACACATACCAGTGATGTTCTATTACCTTATGTGGTGTTGACGCATGAAATATTCTGAATTAGCAGCAGACCGCATATTCTGATGATCCATCATACCGGGTATATGTACAATAAAATAGAAGTAATTTTATTTGTAAGAACACAGACAAGATCAATTACGTAGTATTAAGATCAAATGAATAAACATTATTACAAACATCTGGTAGATGAGCAAAGAAAAGGCAAGAAAGATATGGCCGTTCGTGTACAGAATATACTGATTAATTAAGATGTCTCTCATTCAGGAGACTAACCCATTCTCATTTATTTTAGCACCTTGCCTCACTTTCACATAGAAACAATGATTCTACTTTCTGTGATTCAGAATATGGTACACTTACATTTTGACACTGATCACATTCCTGATTAAACATAAATATATGGCTTTCTAAATACCAAGCATCAAGTTCAAGTAACTGATCTCTTTCATGCCAATTACTACTCATAGTTATGGACAGGTTCCTTATGAGAACATTAGACCACACTGATATTTCAGCTGGACATTTTACATCTACATTTTAGCTTAGGTAAGCAAGATTTTAAAGTGTCACTCAGCATGAAATATCAGAGTCCCACCGAGTTCTGCGATTACCTTCAAGTCCTGCCTCTATCTACACACACCTCAATGTTCTCGGTGTTCATTTATTGCAGATAAAAGTAATCTTATATTGTCACAAAGCTATTCACACTACAGGTATGGCAGTATACAGAATCAGAAATTGTGTATACCAACATTCTGTTAAATGACTACACTGAAAACATTTAAAACAGGGCTGTAGACCTTAATAATACCTATTTATTTTGTCAAGTATCAACTTTTCATGTGATGAGCCATTTTTGAGAAAACAATTGTGTTATTTACAGTGAACAAGGAACAGGTTGCACTGGACTGTTAACATACAAGTTGTCCCTGGGCACACCATAACGACATGTAAAGAAAGAAGTACACCTCCACACATTCTTAACCTCAGCGCTATATGAAGGTGAGTGGTATGCTTCAGAGCCTGGCAGTTTTATGCCAGGGAAACAGCTCCCAAATTGCACTGAAATGAAGATTTAATGAGTCCCAGAGCCAGTCCTGACTTTTTGGCGAAATCTCTTGTCCCTTCCAGGTAATGAACAATGATGCTGTTTTTGGAGACCCCTAGCCTAGTCACTATGCTAACAAAATCATCATGGCTCAGACACAGGGCGAAAATAAATTCACAAGATTTGAGGTTCTCAGTCTCCATATTCACAGCCCATGTAGTACTGAGCCTTGGACCCTGATGACTGGAAGAAGTTCCATGGAAATACCAGTATTTTTTCTTACCACTCAATGCAGTGTTCTACCCCACACAACTTTTTTTCTCACAAGCTGCTAACTTCCAGTCCAGATTACAACAGCCATTTAATTTAAAACCCACAAAAAGCTTCAGACAGCTAAAACTGTTCAAAGATGCATGAAGAGACAAATGCCTCTACAGATTTAGGTCAGGTTAGAACTTCCCCATCTCTCTCATAAAACTGACTTCTAATTCCTGGTCACGATGTCAACAAACATGCAATTCATAAACAGTACAAAACAAGCTCCATTAATGGTTCACTGGATTTCTGTTCTGCTGCCTTGAGACTGAAATATGCCAATGGACGTGAAATATTTCTGCAGGCAATAAGAGCAAGCAATGTAAGGATTTTAACTGAAGTACGAGTACAGTGTGTCTACCCTCTATGGCATATTTTATTTAAGACTAATAAATTAAATGTACAGTCAACTTATTACACTCAATAACCGACTCTTCACCGCTTACTTGAATTTAATAAAAAAACATAATCACTTCTCACATGATGATAAACAATGAACTTCAGCTCCACATGAATTTAATGCACTTCAGTTCAAAATGAATTTCTAGTATTTTAGCAGGATGATATGATTGACTACTCGATCTCTGTTTGCAAGTCTCTAAGCAATGAGCACATTACACCGAAGGCAACAAACAATACCTAACACATGAAATGTGGATTTAAAATTTTCCACTTCACAAATTTCATTACAGTATGACTAAAAAAAATGAAACTTGCAACTGGGGTAGACTCCTCAATGATGACTCATCAGTCCTCAAATATTTCTAGTTTTTGGGTTTCAAGCTATAGTAACTAATTTTGTATTTATATACTTAATATTATACAGTTTGGTTCTACGTAGTTTGGCATATTAATGGTAACAAGTAAAATGTCAAAATATAATTACATAAATTGTATTTAATTTTTCAGGGAAAAAATAAACATTCTTAGTAATAAAATGATATAACATTTGTGCTCAAATTAATGGATGCTGCCACAGAAAAACTACTAAAAAGTAGTGATGAACACCAAAAAAGGGAAATACATACAATCAATACTTCCCCATGTTCTCACACTGCTAGTGCGGAAATATAATGTGCCAATTCCTATTTTGCTGAGGACCACAATGTCTTTTGTTCTGTTGTTTAAAACACAACTGGAATACAAAGCTGTAGCATTTCGGGTCAAGTAGCCTTGAATAGTAAGAAGTGTTTTTTGGGGGGCTTGTTTAACACTCTACTCTAATGGGAACTTACTAAGATATTACAAAGAAAGGGAAGTCTGCGGTCTCATCACGAGATTATGACTACCATACCATTACACAAGGGTATATTATGGATCCTTGTGTGCAAAACTGTTATGTTTCATCAGATACCACGAATAAGGAAGCGATATAACACAACTGCATGTGGGGGCTGTAAATTGTAGAGTCACAGAAAACTAAATCATCATCAAACACAATACTTCAGTACCTGTCCAATGCAATGAAATGATAGCACGTTAAATTCATAAATATTACTTCATCAGTCCATACTTTTGATGGGCTCAAAATGCAGGCGATATAAATGTTCACGAAAATCACTGGCCATGAAAAATACAAGTTACCAGGATAACCTGGTTCAAAATAGGTGTACCCTATTTTAAGAGTAAGGAGAAAATTGAAGAATAAGAGACCAACTTGATGTCACTAGTTATTAAGTTTTATTTCACTTCTTCTATGCTCAACATGTTTCGGGCATTAATACATCCATCATCAGGAGCCTGCGACTTTTCTATTGAATCATCACATTGGTCGCGTGTTCTTGTTTCGATGTGGCTAGGTTGGTGTGGTATCCGTGTAGCAGGCTGAAGCAGTGCTTCAGCATGCTACATGGATACCAAGACCAACCCAGCCACACTGAAACTCCAACACATTGAAGCAAGAACACATGACCAATGGGGTGATTGAATATAAAAGTCGCAGGC
>Ga0123352_10010580_pt1 | contig 14479 bp, 9 predicted proteins | sample TergutLab28metaG_FD_89700 | JGI IMG/M metagenome (GOLD analysis project Ga0123352, IMG submission 89700) | Labiotermes labralis P1 segment gut microbial communities from Petit-Saut dam, French Guiana - Lab288 P1 | ecosystem: Host-associated > Arthropoda: Insects > Digestive system > Gut ... | reverse complement strand
TTTTTTCTTTTTTGCAAAATACTGCCCCACTTCTTATAAAGTTTCCCTCAAAAAAAAGTGAAAATTTTAGGGGAGTAAAAACCAAAAGCCAAATAAAGAATAAAAAAAAAACAAAAAAAAAAAAAAAAAATCCAAACTGTGTGACAACAATAAGGGTACGTAAATAGTTTAAATAGTATTTTTGCTCTCAGTAGTAATATTCTCGAAACATACTGACACTGGTCATTACCAACAGATTTTCACATGGGAGATGTTATATCATGTATTTCCATTACCATGTTAGGCAAAATTTGTGACTAATGACAAGGATTACATAAATTCCACAGTAAACCACAAATTAAAGTGAAATATATATATATATGTCAAAAAGCACAAACAGAATAATTATGACAGTATGCATCAGTACGATGTTCCACAATATTTCACAGCTAACCTTCAGACACATGTAACAATTGCCACTTAACATGTTTTCCTTCTAAATCAAAATTATAATATATTGGCAAGTGACTGTTTTCGGTGCTGACCTTAAGTCATACTGGGGTGGGAGCAGGAGGGAGAGGTGGGGAAAAAAAAACCTGTATTTAGCACACCCACAACACACAACCACTCTTCTTGCCACATTTCTCAACATACTTCTTGGATTACTTGCTAATACAAACTTAAACAATGTCTTCATTTTAAACCAAAACAACACTGTTGTTCAGTGCATAACCTAATTTGCACTAGACACAATTTCATTTCAAGCATCTTGCTGAACAAAAGGATTTGGAATGCTTTCCATTCCATCAACAGGGCATATAAGCACCACAGAAGTGCCTCGACAAACTACCAATCCCAGCATCCGTGTGTCATCTGTCAGCTTATATGGGTCATCAGGATCCCTAAGAACTTCTGTGGTATTGTCAAGCACAAGATTCAAGAGTGGATCATAACCCTTGAGAACGCCGGCGGCTTCTCTGCCTCCTGCAAACTTCACACGAATATTTTTTTCCAAATACTTGGATAAATCTAGAATACTTTCTTTTCTCTTACGTTCTTCCTTCTGATCGCCTTGCCCCTGGATTGTTGCCATATTACCTGCTTTCGTAAAGTCGTGATAAGAGATGCATATGCTGAAACCTAGAACAGTAAGAATATGTCAGAAAGAGCGTCAATGGCCGGCAATATCAATACTCAGCAGGTATGTATACCCACCTAAACGTAAATGATGGGAATCAGACTGTACATGACAAACCAATTATTAAAAACAGCAATCCAAAATATTTCACATACGCAATAATTGTAGCGGCTGTATCACGTGCACTTCTCATTACTAAATTAATCAATACAACGATTCGTCAATGCTAATTTCAGCTTTACATAACAGTAAAGAAATATTGTAAGTAAGGAACTTGTAGAGCACAGATATTTTTACGTGCAGGAACACACTACTGCTCTGGCGCCAATAAAGATATAGTATGGCGGCGATTTCTTTCTATGGCCGCCGACAGTGGCGCTACTCTCCTCGTGTGCGGCGTGCTGTTTCTCTTATGCGCAGACAGTGGCATTTGTTATAACGAGAAAATTTTTTCTCCAATTTAAATACAGCAAACAAGTAACTACATTTCCACAGCTACCTGCAATACTTTGAACACCGAATTTTAAGCCATGTAAAACAACCGGTACACGTCCTTGACGCCGTTTGCTCTACCACGGATTCGATCGTCGGTACCAGTACGCCAGATTTTGTATTCGTCCTTAACCGTGTGGTGATTGTTATGATTCGTGTTTAATCCCGTCATACAATAACTGTGGAACATATCGATTGTCGGAACTGTTTTGTTACTGAAGTACCATGTGCGATGTGAATAATTTTGTGTTTGTGGATTGTTTTGATTACGCGTGTTAGTGGTGTAAGTATAGTACTTAAGGCGTTACAGCTTTTATTTGTAATGTGCATGATTGTCAGAGATCGGCTACCGGGATGCTAATGCATGTCATGTGTGACAGAAATTTAAATGCAAATACCGTATTTGCTTAGCATACTCTAGCGAAACGAATTGTTTTGAAGTAAGCAGTACATTTTTTGGATAATGAGGAAATGGTTGATTACAGCTTTTAGGCTTGAATTATATTAAATTATAGTATATATTTTACTCTACAAAGTACACTGCAAAATATGAAAAACGACCTATCGGACAACATATTGGAACTTTTAACCGCTTTGCGCCGTTAGCTACTCAGTGCTCCAACAACAGTGCCCAAACATACTACGACTTATGCACATCTAAACAGACTGTAAATTATGTAAACCAGTCAAACAAAGGAAATAACGGATCCTCAAATCACTCTTCCATGTTACATAACCTAACTAACAAACAAGAAAGCCGCAATATGAATCAAAACTTACATATGACAACAAAGTAAATGTTGTGAATACAATGCCCCAAAACCCCAAGACTGGTGGAAGTGTTGCGCCAGTGAAAACAGACCATTGCATTATAATTGTGGGAGATAGCTATTCAAAAGGCTGTGCAACAAATGTGAAAAGTTACCTTTCAGACAACTTCAAGGTTCAGGGTTTCGTGAAACCAGGAACTTGTTCGGACAAATTAACTATGACAGCAGCGAACGTTATTAAGAATCTAACCAAAAATGATTTCCTGATTTTTTGGAGTGGTGCAAATGATGTGGCTAAAAATAACACTATGAAAGTATTCAGGTATTTGGTAGACTTTGAAAAAAACAATAGCCATACTAACGTAATATTAGCAAGTGTTCCACATAGACATGATTTGATGTCTTCATCATGCGTGAATGAAGTTAAAGTATTTAACAGAAAGTTAATGAAGATAAGTAATATCTTTGGACATGTGTCAATAATGGAGGTAGATCCAAATAGGGAATATTACACCAAACATGACCTTCATCTAAATAACTAAGGGAAAGCTAAAGTTGCAAAACTGCTATCCCTTCAACATCTGTTAGTTCTACAATGGAAGAAAGACATTCCGAACAGACTAAGATGGACAAAAATCACGCCAATAATATGCATGATGGGACCCAGAACCAAGTCGAGAATCCACCATCCACCACCACTACAGAACAAAACAACTCTGCTCTAAGAACATCAGACAGGATAAAGAAAACATCAAAAACAATAAATGAAGATTTTTTTTTGGACAACAGGCCCCCTGAAAAGAGAACAACAGGTATCAGTGTAATACATGGAAGGGGTCAGACCCCAAACGAACACCTTAAACTATTCCATCAAAATATCAGAGGTTTGAGAGGCAAGACTAGTGAACACCTATGTCATTTGCATTAAGACTTGCCACATTTACTGTGCTTTTCAGAACATCACTTTAGTCAATCTGAAGCTTATTTTATTAATATAGAAAACTATTCGGTAGGAGCCAAGTACTGCAGGAGGACACTTCAAAAAGGTGGTGTTAGTATATTTATTCAATCTCATCTCCAATTTACTACCCTAAATCTTGATAAATATTGTGTAGACCAAGACATTGAAGTCTGTGCACTTAAACTTGATTCCACATTTTCAGACATCTGCATTCTAGTTATTTATAGATCGCCCATAGGAAATTTTAATACATTAGTAACTCAATTAGACAATCCTTATTGTTGCACTGTACATTTTGTAGAATCACTTTAATTATTAATCAACAAATGCACTTATATAAAATTTCACATTAAAACACTTAAAATCGCTCCCTGAGGATGATCTTAGGATCAAAACATGTTGGAGCGATTTTAAGTGTTTTAATTTGAAATTTTATATAATTGCATTCGTTGGTTAATAAATAAAGTCAATTAGACAAGATACTGCAAAAGCTGTGTACTATAAAATCAAACCTTATAATATGTGGTGATGTAAGTGTAAACTATCTTCAGGAGAGTGACAAAAAAAGCCAGTTAAATGCCCTTTTAAATTCATATAATCTTTTTAGCATAGTTCAATTTCCTACCAGAATTTACAGAAATTCTGTTTCAGCCATTGATAACCTTTTTATTGGTACCACTAAGATAGATGCCTATGAGGTAATCCCAGCAATGTATTGGACGTTCTGACCTTGATGCACAGATTATAAATTTAAATTTAAACACTTTGTATAATAATAAGTCACATGAGTACCAAACCTATTTCAAAAGAAACATTAATAAGTACACTATGGCAGAATTTCAAAACAGCCTAAGCTATGAATCATGGGATCAAGTTTTTGATGGTAATGATGTTAATAAAATTTTTAAGTCCTTTCTGAGCACTTAATAATTTTTTATGCCACTTTCCCACTAAAAAAATTGATAAAGAAACTAAGGCACCCTGGATAACAATAGGAATTAAAACCTCATGCATACAGAAAAGAAAATTGTACTTAGCTTACAAACCCACACATTAAAAGGTATTATAAACGCTATTGCAACATAATATCCAAAGTCATTAAAGAGGTCAAAAAATGCCACTATGATAAGCGAAAGATTCTACTAACAAGAATAAAACAACATGGGACATAGTAAACAAAGAAACACACAGGAAAACACATAGTACAAACATTAAATTCCTAAACATTAGTGGTATTACTACTGATAATCAACAACTTATTGCGGAAACCTTTAATAACTACTTTACCTCAATAGCAGAGAAGATTAAAACTACAGACAGAAATGCCTATCTACAAAATAAAAATACCCCAGATACTGCAGTTATTGACATTTCTGCACAGTATGCAGAGGAAATGAGAAAATTAAGGTGTACAGCATTTCAAAGTAAACCAACTACAACTTCTGAAATTGAAAGCATAATCAAAACCCTTAAACCAAAGAACTCATATGGATATGATTAAATCTGAACTAAACTACTGAAAATGTCTGCTAATTTTATAAGCTCACCCCTTAATTATGTATGTAAGAAAGGAGTCTTTCCAGATAGATTGAAGTATTCGGTAATAAAGCCCTTATATAAAAAAGGTAATAAAAGAGATGTAAGCAATTATAGGCCAATATCTCTTTTAACCTCCTTTTAAAAAATCTTAGAAAAAGTAATACAGACAAGATTACTAGACCATTTGCACAAAAACAATATCATAAGTAAGGAACAATATGGATTCCAAAGAGGATTTACAACAGAAAATGCTGTTTATAAACTAATAAATGAAGTATTAAATGCCATAAACAATAAACAAATAGTGGGAGTTATCTTTTTTGACCTCACAAAGGCATTTGACTGTGTAGATCATGACATATTAATATAAAAAATTGAAAAGTATGGAATTATTGGTAAGGGCAAGGAACTCTTTCAATCATACATCAAAGATAGATACCAGCGAGTCTAATAGATAATAAAACAAATCGCAATACTGCTGTTTCAAATTGGGCAATGGTTAAACATGGAGTATCACAAGGCTCTGTACTGTGACCTACACTGTTTCTTTTTTACATAAGTGATTTACCTGCAGTAATAAACAAGAAGGCAATACCTTGTACAAGCATACTTTTCACTCATAGAATATTGAAACAGTTCTCGGAAATGTTAATACATGCTTTAAAAAAACTGCCTTTCATTAAACATTGAAAAAAACTTACTAGATACACTTCAAGACAAAGAACAGCCAACCCATTGACATAAGTACATGCGTAGATAATAATAGAATTTCTAACAACATATACGCTAAATTTCTCGGCCTAATAGTTGATAATACACTTTCCTGGAAGCCACACATAGACCACTTAGTAAATAAACTGAGTACTGTTTGCTATGTAATTAGATCTGTTAAGCCCTATGTAAATACAAATGCTATTATTATGATTTACCATTCCTTTTTCCACGCTGTAATGTCTTATGGAATAATATTTTGGGGAAATTCCTCCCATAGTATTCAGGTATTTAAAATGCAGAAAAAGGCAATTAGGATTATTATGGGGCATGGTAACAGAGAATCTTATAGAAATTTGTTCAAAGAATTAAACATTTTACCACTGATGTAACAATATATACTTTCCTTACTTACATTTATGTCAAATAACAGGGAGCAGTATTTTACAAATTCTGAAATACACAACATAAACACCAGGCACAGTTCCAACCCACACTTACCTAGGCCACATTTGAACACTTACCAAAAAGGAGTTAATTATTCAGGTATTAAGATTTTCAGCAGTCTTCCACGGAACACCAAAACACACATCGATAATCCAAGAACATTTAAAAAGGCAGTAAAAAATTTTTTATACACGAACTCTTTCTACTCATTACATTAATATTATGATAACAGTAATATCATAATTAACTTGTAAATACTTCTCGTCACATAGTATTGTAATAATTATATTAATATCCAATAATTTTTGGTATCTTGCACTTATATGGTATTACTGTTTTATTGTGATTTATCATAAACTATTCTAAATATTAGATTATACACCGTAGCTAATGTAACTCTCCGCAGCTACATTACACTCAGAATGTTGCCTATTTAGATACATCCTGAGATTAATTGTATTGTATCTTACACCATGTATGATATTTGTAACCTTATTTCTGTATTGACAAGTTCCATATCCGACAGGTCACAACCCCTAAGGATCAAATGAACGCAAAATAAATTGAATTGATTGGAGGGAAAGTAAGTTCTGATTGGTGATTTTGGCTTTTGGGATTTTTAATGTAGGGCAGTTAAATGAGAGGCCCTGGTATCTGTCGTCATATAACAGTTTTGTTAACGCATTGCAGTTTAATACAGTAAAAAAGGTAAAGTAATCCCATTACATGCCTGGGCAGGCCCGAGGGTTCCAGGAGGTTGAGGTTCACATATTTCAAAACAATCGGCACATGAAGGTGGTAAGGTTGTCTGTCTTACGCACTGGCCACCCTTATCCCCCAGGAAATATTCCTGGTACTCATTTCTGTTAGAGGCTGAGTCAACCCCAGGGCCATAGTGTGGCCAGAAGGATTATGTCGATGAAAAATTCCAATGACACCACCGGGAATCGAACCCGGGACCTTATGACTTGTAACGCAGTGCCTCAACAAATTGCGCCATTAATACAGTAAAGTATTATGTTTTACTGTATGAGCAAAGAAAATTGATGTAAACATTGCTTTCATGTTTGCTTTGAGACTACTTTACATCCTCTCAGACCCCTCCTTCTAGGTGGTTTGATAGGTGAGCTGTACAAACCAAGTGTCATCCAAATCATCCCCATAGTCTTGGTGACTCATGGAATAAAATGGTGTCTAAGCTTACACATGAAAATGTACCAGGAATTTCTGTGTCTATTTTAAAGAATGCATGCTGTCTATTAAGTTGAAGGATAGAAATGTTATTTTTTTTTAAATGACATTAACAGTACGCTATCAGATTGTCTGTTGTTTGCAGCCTGTGGTTCCATCATGCATGTTTTGCATGAGTAATCATTGTCATGGGCTTGCTTGAATATGTAAGGAAAGTAATGACTTACAAGTTGAATGTGTTACATAAAAACAGACAGAGAACAGTAGAGAAACTGAGAATGTGTTTGTACTAACTGCCTGTATTCCACAGTATGTGTATTATTTATACAAAGTGGAATGCCATGGTAATATGTTTAATTTTAAAATTTATCTTTCTGTCATATGTACTCCTGTTCCTTTGTCACATGATGACTGCCACAGTTGCAAGTTTACCAGAAAGTAGAAGCAGAAAAGAGGTATGATCACCATTCTTGTGGGATGTGGTGCTGCATCACAGGGTGATTGGTGCCCAATGCTTAAAGACAGGGCATTGAACTCATTTTCAAGGTTTAAAATGTTCATAAACAGAACATTGTCTTGAAATGTCAGTCACCACTTACCAAGTGGCACAACACTCATTGCACAAGAATGGAGAACTGAACCGCACTGCTGCAAAGCCTAAAAACTCCAGAAATGAGGTTGCTTTTCACATGTGAGACTGTTTGTGAAATACAAAAAATTAGATATTGGTGGAATATTTGTATATATGTTTGAAGGTAAATGCATACAGTAAAATTATAAAAAAAAAAAATTTGTTATTTTCTGTCTTGTTTTTAAATAAGTGTATCTTTGTTGACAGTTGGTCATAAATATGATCAGATTGAACCTAATTTAAATTCTGATGTGGGATCTTTATTTCTTCAGAGTGACATCCAGTGTACTGCTATGCAACAGGCAGACATAACTTTGGTTGAAGCGATTGCTACCCAGCAGAAGGACATGGCTATTCAGTCCACACTCAGAAATGAAGTGAAGGTGAGGTGTGATGAGAATGGCTTGTTGGCTCTGGTTCATTTACTACCTTATGTTAGCACATAATTGCTGATAGATCAGTAGTTTGGCAGTTCCTGTTTGTGTTTAAGTTCAGCTGGAAATGGTGATGCCACGTCGAGATTTGTGCTTACTTTCTCATGGCCTACTTTTATGCTGTGTAAATTTGCACAATTATTGTACCTCCCATCCCATCTTTGACTTGCCTTATATTTAAAACCTGCACTAGTTTGATTTTCTTCTCTCTTTATATCTCTAATGAATTAACGGGTGGCACTAACTGCTTACATGGATGGCTGTCCATCTAATGCAGTACAAGTTTTGCATTTATTGTGATATTGCTTCCCATGATTTTTTTATATACTGTGAATGGGCACCAGACATAGGTGATTGAGCAATGCCTTGAAGTTGTTGTTTTGGTGATAGATAGTCTCATTATCAGCGACAACAAATTGAAGGCAGGACATGTATCTGACTGTTTGCCTGTATGCACTCCTTCACTACTATCCAGTTTCTGTGTTATTGTCTTTCTGTGATTCACTTTACCTCTAGCAGTGCCAAGATGTATGAATGCACAGTGTCGTATTAATTGTATGAGTGAAATCACAGAAGCATTGTGAGTATGTAAACATAATTTTGTTTTGGACATTAGGAATTAGATCAGTTTAGGCTAGCTTGTCTTTAGATTAACTTTTTAAATACATCTGTTCATGTATGCAAACACATGTGGAAAACAACCCTAGAAATTCCTTTTATATATTCAGGCAACAAGGAAATTTACTTTATTTTTAAGACATGCTGCATAATATGTGTTTTATTTTCCTAAAAATGCTGTTTGTTTCATAATTTTATGTTTTTCCATTCAAATGATATGTTTATCATACACCATTTGCTGTAATTAAGTACCCATCCCAGAAGGATGAAGGTTAAGATGATAGTCTTGTGGAATGTGATGCTGTGCAGTTGTCGTGTAATTTGGTGGATGGGAACCAATGTTTCAGGGGTAGCTGTTACATCCATTTTCAACTTTGGGGACATGTTTGATGTTATTGTATCACTTTTACCGGTGTTTTTCAAACTTCTTTACTCACATACTATAGTCACAATACACAATGTGTACATGTACCACTATCACAGTACATGACACGTATGTGTAGCACTGTTCACCACAAATACTAATGCGTGCTTTCAGGATATGGGTCTTCTGGGATGTTTTGTTACTGCCAAACAGTGAAACAATGCTATGGAAACCTCTGTGTACCATTTGTGGTATGCATACCACCATTTGAAAAGCACCACCTTATACTAATTGTAGTTACACTAACCATTTGTTATTTTGTTTATTGTCTTCCAGGATGATTTGAAGGATGCCATCATTCAAGGAAGAGTCTAGGGACGAAGGAACTTCGGAAGATTATAGAGTGTATCCAGGAAGGTAAGTGTGCTGTAGTGGAGTTAAAAAAAAGAGAATCAATTTATTTTATTTAAGTAATATTTCGTGAATATGTGTTAGTAGTTGTTTTAATTAAGTGTGTCTGTTCACCTGTCATTGTGGATGAACCCTTGCACTCATTTTTTTCTATATTATGCCAGCCATGTCATATTATTTTTTCATCTCTGTGGGGCATCTGTAGTGATGAATGTTGAATGTTTCAGTAAGAAAACAGCTTTCTTCATGTGAACTGTGAAAGGTGATAATCTAATGCGTATGTTGAGCTACATGATGGGAGATGCAGATATTTGCAGCAACAGAAATTTGTATGAAATTCAAAGATTAAATGAGTGATTTAACCTGTCTGACAGGATAGTGTAGGTGATCTGCGAAGACAGCCGTAAAACAAATGGGCGTGATGGGTTAATAGTTCTGGGATTCCCTGAAATTGATGGACCATACTGACATTTATTTGAAATTAGATAATTTAGTCTCTTACTTAAGATGAGACATATTCATGTTTTGATATTTTTCACTGATCCTGAAGTCAAAACAAAAATATTTTAGACAAGCTAGTATGCGCCATTGACATGATTGTTTTGTATTAGATCCTTTGTTCCCTCTTCTTGCAGGTACCTCTTGTATTCGCAGAATTTTTCTATTAGTGACAATGGAACTTTGGGTTCTGTTACTGTGAAGCCTTTTGTATTCATGTAAATATATTTGAACATACGGTGGAGTATGACTCAAATAATAGGTTCATTTGTGCTAAAGACAGTAAGGAAAAGTAAGACTGGAAATGTATATATATACCATTGTAGTTCACACACTTTCCAAATGTTTTGTTTCCTGCTTCACATATTTCATTGGTTTTGATGTCCATTTGTTACAGGTAAAACTTCATTTTTTAAAACGAACTGCAAGATACATATGATGCACAGCCAGAAAATTTTCTTATTTAAATTTGGTTAATGGTCAGTCCATTAAAGTGTGAGATGTCTGATGTAAAAGCTGTACATGTTAATGTGATCACTATTTCATGTCATGTATGAGTTTGTGTGTGTGATGTATATTTTTGACAAAACGTTCGTGTTACATGTACATTTTGAATTTTCCACACAAACTTCAGCAAAATGTGTTCAGTAGTTGGCATGATAATGTATGTGCTCTACCTACCATTTGTGTGTGTGTATCTTTGTTTCATGCAAGGAATGCTCAACAATAACCCAAGTTACTTTAATGAAGTAAAAGTGGCAGAACACAAACTATATGATGCTGAGTATTCTTTGAGTAGTTATTCAGCTAGTGAAAGGGGGTCTGCTGTATTGAACCCAAACATTCGTCAGCACGGTCCAAAAATCCCACCTTTTGGCACTCTGTTGGGCTATTTCACAGTTCTCTGTGATCAGTTGTCATACTGTTCTCTTGTCTGTGCCAAGGTTTCTGTATTGGTACCATTCTAAATGGCTGCTTGTTTAAGAGTATTGATGTCATGTGTGATCCCGTTAAGGCCCAGTGTGGCCCAGAGGGTGGGTAGAGGTATAGCTCTACTGTTCCATGACCGTGGCACTAGAAGGGGGTGAGTGGTCAGCAGCATGCTCTGGCCGCACTTTACCCCTAGGAAAGACCCGGTACCCATTGTACAGGAGGCTGGGTCTGGATGGGCAGAAAATCTCGTCCCCACCAGAATTCGATCCCGGACCGTCCAGCCCATAGTCAGTCACTATACTGACTGAGCTACCCAGATCGATATCATGAATGGATACAAAATGTTATGACACATTCTGAGGGGATTGAAGGTTCTTGATTGTTGACTATTTTCTTGTTATGAAGAAACTGCATGATGCGTGGGTGTGTAGAGTATTCTATTCTCAGAGCATTTGTTGCAAATATAATTGTATACTGATGTTGTGACTATATTCTTCCATTATGTGAAGGTTGTACTGAAGATCATGAGCAATGTATAATCACAAATGAATGCCAGGAAATATTGCAGTACAAGATATATGATGACTACTTCCACCTGTTGTCTCACCCCAGAATGAAAATCATGTCACTTGCGTCCATCACGTAGTCGTACAGGGTCTGGCAGCAATGGTGAAGATTTTAATTTCAGCCTTCTCCACTAGGGTATCATGGCATACAGCTGTTTTAAATAAGTGGCAACCTTCGAAATTAGTTGACATGGAGCGATGGGGAGTTAGAGAATGTGTTTGTGCTGTGGAACTGTTGATGTGGACGGGATCCATTATAGAGACTCAGTGTGGATTTCACCACGAAATGAATCGACATGAATCCCTACCTCCAAACGCGGTATGTTGATAGGTAAGGCAGTGGTGTGAGAAAGGCTCTGTCATGTGTAAAAGTCACCTGGTTGGCCGTCCTCAGTTGGCACACCCGAGAACATTGCCCGAATGTTGGCTTCTTTTGGCTGTAGTCCAAGGCAATTTGCAAGCCCAAGCATTAGTCATGTCTGGCAGGAGTGTTGGGCGCATCCTGCATAGTGACCTGAATCTTCATGCATACAAATTGCGAATTGTGTATTCTTTAAGTGATCGGGACAAAGAGGTACGCTTACAATTTTGTTGTTATTATCAAGGAATACTGACTGAAAATCCAGACCTGCCGAGCACCCTTCTGATGAGTGATGAGTCACATTTTCACTTACATGGCACAATAAATAAGCAGGACTTTTGATACTGGTCACCTGCAAATCTTCATGAACTTCGCTAATGTCACCTTTATGACCTGTGACCCCAAAGTTACTGTTTGGTGTGCTCTTTAGTCCAGGGGAGACTTTGGATCCTACTTCTTTGAGGATGAAGTCACATCACAACATTACACAGAGATGATCATTGAATTTCTGGCCCTAAAACTCCTACCAAACCATAACTTGTGGTTTCAACAAGATGGTGCTCTGGCCCACACAGCAGTGATGAACATGGCTGCGTTGGGTCATTTGTTTCCACAGCACCTGATTTTTTTTTCTTTAGGTTTATTTGAAAAGTAAAGTGTACGGTAGACTCTGTAGATTTAAATGCACTCAGACAAGCCATACAAGATGAAATCTTCAACATTTCAGAAGAAACACTTGGAAAAGTTAAGCACATCATCTCAACTCATGTGCACCTGTGCATTCAGGAGTCTGGTGGCCACCTAAAAGACATTGTACACAAAAAGTGGTACAATGTATAACAAATTTAAGATGAATTTAAGCACTGTAGTAAATTGTAATATGCTGAAATTGTTATTAATTACTTTCAGTAAAATGTTATTTGTATTTAAAATTAGTTTACTATTTCTGCTGGACCGTGTATTACAGTGTGGTTAGGATATGCCATTTCAGCAATATGTGGTACTCAAATTGCTGGTTAAGGAGGAGATTCCCATGTTGGATATTCATGCACAGCTTCAGCATGCATATTGAATTGCCTGTTCACAGGTGCTAGTAATATCAGATAATGGGTACAGCATATTAAAAATGGGAACACAGACATTCTGAGCAACCCTGTAGTGTTTGCCTGCAAGCTGTTTCCACCGAGAGAAATAAAGAGAAACAGTAGGCTCATCGAAGAAAATCTATGAATGACAGAGAAATAGCAGCAGAGATTGAAATAGGTTACTGTGGTACACCAGATGGTGGGAAATTTGAGTTACGTCAAAGTTTGTGCCACCTGAGTGCCTGGCTTTCTGACAGAGGGGTACAACTGTAAGTGAAAAAAGTCTTCCTCACAGTTTCTGGAATGGTATGCTGTCAAAGATGATAACTTTCTTTACAGCATCATGAAATGGGTGATGACAGCTGTTTTTGTCACTTTAATCTGGAAACAAAATGACAGAGCATGGAATGACATCACACAACATTGCCCAATACATAGAAGGCAAAAAGAGTTCTCTCAGTCTATAAGACCATGGGAACTATTGTTTGGGATACTGAAGGATGCACATTGGTCAGGTTTTTGTCACAAGAGGAAATCGTAATTGCTGCCCGTTACCTTCAGGTACTCCAGGCAATTTATCATGCACTACATGACAGATGTTCAGGGATGAAAAGGATCATCCTGCATCACTACATTGCATGGCCCCGCACTGCTTGTGTATGCATGGAGAGGAATCAGAAGAATGGTTGGGAACTTCAATCCGCCCTACAGTCTGTACCTTCAGATTACCATCAGTTAGGGTTCATGAAGGATCAGATGCAAGACCAGCACTAGAGGAACAATGAGGCAGTCTAGGTAGCCATCCTTCATTGTTTATGAATGGCTGAAACAGAGTTTTATCTTCAAGGGATCTTTGTACTTCTAGAATGGTGGCAAAAATGCATCAGTTATGATGGAGACTTTGTAGAGAAGTGAATACATTGCACAGACTTGACTGACAAGTGATGTTTTCCTATTCCTACATTAATTTGAAAGTGAAATTAATTTGCTCATGACTTCTGGTACAGCCCATATATTATCAGAGTACATAAATTAAGCAACCTACTACATGTGCTTGCACAGCAATATATATATATATATATATATATTAGAAGTGTGCTTTATTTTGAATAAAGGAGGAAACCAAATAAGCATCTGGTTACCTTGCTTTGTGTTATACCCGATTTAGGTTACAGTTGAAAGGAAGTATATATTTATTAAAATTATATTTCAGTTTGATGTTTGATGGTGCATCATTGTGATAACTGAAGAATAAAAACCAACTAGATGCCACTTATTATTTTATTGTACTTCTTATAGGCTCAACATGTTTCGGGCACTACTATGCCCATCATCAGGAGCTCGCGACTA
>Ga0123352_10010577_pt1 | contig 14480 bp, 10 predicted proteins | sample TergutLab28metaG_FD_89700 | JGI IMG/M metagenome (GOLD analysis project Ga0123352, IMG submission 89700) | Labiotermes labralis P1 segment gut microbial communities from Petit-Saut dam, French Guiana - Lab288 P1 | ecosystem: Host-associated > Arthropoda: Insects > Digestive system > Gut ... | reverse complement strand
TTTTTTTGAGTGGATTTTGTTTTCTAATTGTTTTTTTTTGTTTTTTTTTAATTTTATTTAACATAATTTTTTTTTTGGAAGGGGGGGGGGGGGGGGGGGGTGTGAATTCAATTAATTATGCTGAAAATGTGGGGCACCCCTGTACAAAATTTAATCTCTTTAGATTTGTGGACCTGTGTTGCATGCACTGTGATGTAAGAAGTGATCGCAAGGTAGAAAGAGAGACAGAGAATGCAGGACAGGATATCAAATGACATTATATTGTTAGATTAATCCATGAAGTTGGTAGGTACACTAAGATAAGCATTGGGTATGACATTCTAATATCTGCAAGATTATATGATGTCTGGAAAGGGTGGTGCCCAATATTGCAATTTAACTGTATTCAAATGGTAGCTCAACAGAGCTGTTTACTCCTTATTAAATGGTTACTTGCAACATTACATGACACATCCCAACTCTTTAGGTTTGGAGGTAAAATGTTTCAACAGACAGGCGTGTGCACCTGCCTATTGTGTGTTCAGACATGGAAATTGTTTAAAGTATGTGAAAGGAAAAACTGCAGGAACGGTACTGGCCTTGGTGTTCTTTGGTACATAATGCGCTAATTGTGGTGAGAGTACAAGAAGCAGTGCTAGAATATACAGCACAGTAAACTCTTTGGTTTTTGTGGGGATTTTTGTCTAGGATTATATCAATTCTTGACTGGTGACTCAGTTTCTTTACCAAACATGTATTGACACTGATTTAATCTCAAAACCTGTGTAACATAAAGTGTCAGGGGACTGGATAGCTCAGTCAGTCTTGTGACTAGATGGGCGGGTCAACCTGAGGTATGGGGTTCATTTCCTAGCACACACAGCTATTTTTGTCTTCTCCAGAGCAGCCACATTGTTTCTGGGGTTCACCCAGTCACCTGTTGAAAGGGTATAGGGCATGGATGTTCCAGCCTTTTTATGGCAAGGGGCTGCACCCATTATTGTGGGCTGGTTCATGAGTTGCACATGGAAGAATTACAATGAGTGGTATACCTAACTAACTAAATCATTGTGTAATTTTTATAGTATGTACGTAATGTACGAATATGTTTGTGGGCCACATAAATTAGCCTGATGGGGCTGCAGGTTGGATACCCATGGCACAGGGCCTCTATCCCATCGGGTAAAACAACTGATGCATGAAGCTGATCGTTCACCTCTATCTAGTTCAGAAGTTGTGAAAGAATGAAGCTCCACTTCTTCTCACCTGCACATATTCATGGGCATGGTGCTTAATTACACACAGGGCTACTTTAACTATTGTTTATTACACCTGTGGCATCTACAGAGTTTTAGAGTGGACTACCATTATCAGATTTCACTAAAAATGTTTTCTGTAAATTATGTTCAAGTTTCGTTCTTAAAAATTTGTCCATACCATGTTACTCTATTGGTTAATGTGTCCTCCAAGATCTCATCATGAAATCATCTCAATTTATTTGGTTTCTTGTTTAGTCCTTGGCTTTTCTTTCATGAAATCTGATCTGACAAAACTCTTGCACTGTGTTTATGTGGTACAAAATAAAATGAAATTATTGAGTTTATTATTTGCTTGTCATATATACAAGTCCAAAGATGTACAGATGTTATTAAATGTACACTATTTTGTACTTACAGGAATAAAATAAATTGTAAAATCAAAATGCAGTTCATAATAAATGCAATTTTTATAATTAATTATTGCCATCTTTGGATTTTATGGGGTAAGTAGTAATGTGTATACTTACTTACTTACTTACTTACTTACTCCATGGTGCAGAGTCCTTCTTGAGAAGCTAACTGGTTTGCAGATAGTCAAGAAATTCCCCACATTTCACAGAACCCAACGGTTCATTACCGCACTCACAAGCGTCCACCACCTATCTCTATCCTGGGCCAGCCCAATCCAGTCCATATACCTACATCCCACCTCCTGGAGATCCGTCCTAATATTATCCACCCATCTACGCCTAGGTCCCCCCAGTGGTCTCTTTCCCTCCAGTTTCCCCACCAAGACCCTATACACCCCCTTCTCCTCACCCATACATGCCCAGCCCATATCATTCTTCTTGACTTTATCACCCGCACAATATTGGGTGAGGAGTACAGATCATTTAGCTCCTCATTATGCAATCTTCTCCTTCTCCTCCTTTCCCCCGTTACCTCGTCCCTCCTCAGTCCAAATATTCTCCTCAACACCATATTCTCCAGCACCCTCAGCTTCCTTTTCTCCCTCAGTGTCAGTGACCAAGTTTCTCGCCCATAAAAAACAACAAGCAAAATTATAGTTCTCTATATCTTAATATTTAAATTTTTTGATAACAACCTAGAAGACAAAAGATTCTGCACCGAATGATAGCAAGCATTTCCTGCCCTCAGTAATGTGTATAAATGTACAAAATTGTACAACATTTAATTATTAACACTTCATTCCTTTTCATTAATTACATGCATACAGATTCTTGAAATCTCATAGTTGTCATCTCGGTGTGTACAAAACTGTATTTTTTATTCTTCAGTAACACAGTGTATTTTTTAGAAGCATGTGTTTGTGCCTGTTCATCTCCTTTGAGTCCCGAAGTTCTTGGTTTGAACATCAGCCTAACAGTTTCATGACAAACTCTTTCTCTTTGCAATATATTCTGTAAGCATCCAATTACTTAATTTCATTTTGGGTCTGAAACAATGTTTTGTTGGTTTTTCAACTTTTTTTAATTTCTGAAATATTAAAGTTGGTTTAATAGTTTTATACTTGTAATAACTCTTTCAAAGAATGGGATTTTAATCCAAAAATATATCTTTCACAATTAAGAAATATTGTGTAAATTAAGTCTTCAGTACTGCATTTTAGTTATTCAGTGTTTTGAAATTATATCAGAATACATAGTTTCTGTTGAGTCCAGTGGCCACGTGGTCTAAGGCGTGGGTCTGCAGCCACTCGTTTGCTGGGATTTTGGGAACATGCATGTCTGTCAGTTGTGAATGTTGTTTGTTGTCTTATAGAGGTCTCTGCGATTGGCTGATCTCTCATCCAGAGGAGTCCTACCGAGTGCGGTGTGTCTGAGTGAGATCCCAAAACCTTGACATTGAGGAGGCCTAGGCTCACAAGAGCTGCCAAGCCATAAAAAAAAACATAGTTTCTAACATGTAGGTTTTTACTATGTCAAAATATATATACAGTACCAAATTCTGGGCCATATTAGGCCGTTAGTAATCCAGATAAATTTTTTGCTGATTTTTTTCAAGCATCCACTCAGTTATTTCTTGGATTTCACAAATTACAAAATGCCATTCTTTGAGGTTTTTGGATTAAGGAAAGAAATTGGTTATGTCTAAAGATGCAGAATCATAATTACAGAAGTATGTGTGGTAGGATAAGTATCAGGGAATTTGGGAGAAAAGGATTTGGAACTTCTGTTGTTGGAACTTCACTCCTTCCCTCTGCAATGTATGTTTTGTGTGTGTGTGTGTGTGTGTGCACATGAGCGCATTTGTGTGCATGTGCACATGTCCCTAATGACTTTGAATTAATTTATTTTAGGTCATCAGAATGTCTAAGTAGTTATAGAATTGTGAGGATTAGGTTGCTTGCCTGAAAAAAAAAACTGAAATTTCTTCTCAGCATTTGCATACGTAATCTCCCTCTTGTATGAGACGTGACAAATTAGTGTGAGATGTAAAAATAACAGCAAAGAAACCAACAAGCATTTAAGAATGTTACAAACAACAACATTGCAGATCATATGATTAGAGAAGGACTGTATTTACAGAGTTCCCTTTTACATAAAATGAAAACAGAACATGTGATGTTGTGATGTGGTACAGATATGTACAAAGAATGGCAGACAGCAAAGGAAATGCTGGAGTGGGTATTGCCAAGAAGGAGGTAGAGACACAGACCAAGAGATAGATGGATGAAGGGAATATGTGATGCCATGCATTGGTAGAGGAAGGACTGGAAGAACAGTAGATGGTCTGGGAAGAGTGGCAATTGAGAACTGGAAGATGCCAGTCATTAATAGACTGACAGTTGCATATGTATGTCTATAAACAATATTCCAGCTATACAGAATTTGGAAACAACAGTTGTCCGTGAATAAGTATTGAAGTCTTGTAGTAGGAGACTTGAGGTGATATCTGTGTGAGGCTACTGTTGTTAATAATGGAGATTTGTTCTATGTTCAGGACCTGCAGGGGTGTTAGAAACGACATCCCATATGTTGGCTGACTGAATATGGCTGCCTCAGATGTGGAGGGTGGGTCCTCCATGTTCCAACGCATAGGATCAGCTGCACTTTATGGGGCTGCTAGTTTCTTCATTACGGTTGTCAACAAGACTGTGCTCACCACTTACCACTTTCCATCTTTCCAAGTCTTAGGGATTGGACAGATGGTAGCCACAGTTCTTATACTGTACATTTGCAAGCGACTTGGGTTTCTTTCTTTCCCTCGTCTTGAACCCTCTGTCTTTCAAAAGATCTGGCCACTTCCGCTCATTTATATAGCAAATTTGGTGTCTGGTCTTGGTGGAACTAAGGTGAGATATACATGTAATGTGTCTAATCTTCTCTGAGGTTATGTCTTTGTCATTTAATGATGTAGGTCATTGTTTTGTTATTATAAAGTCGCTAAATTCTGTTTCAACATACATCTGGTGTACATATACCATTGGGAAATTTGAACATGCTGCTTTAATACTGTAGTGGAACATGGTGGCTACATTTCCACCCCTACCACTGACTTGTAAGGCTTTACTGCTTATAAGCAACACTATGTAGATTTCATGATGTTTATTGTGATCTAATTTTACTACAATCACTGCTCATAAACGTGAACAAAACAGGATAACTAAGCTCTGAAATAAAGTAAAATAGAATTTAAAAATTGAACTAAACAGCTGAGAAGATGTAACTGTGTAACATTGATTAGCAATATTTAGGGGGAGAAGCTGGATCACCACCCATTTCCATGAAATGTTTTTACTTTATATGACTAAATTTTTGGGTAAAATTTAGAAGTAAATAAAATAATAAAATAAAAAACAAAGAAGGGAATATCCTCTCGAAATTAGAACTGAATGCCACTGACAGCGCTTACCGGGAATTATCAGAAACAGAAGCTCTGCCTTTACCTGGTCACACCTTGTAATTTACTCTCACACTACCACTCATCTAATTCCCTTGTGGTTCTGAAGAGAATCCCCTGACTTGCTGGTGAATTCCAGAATCCCCCACACGTTCTAATCTCAAAGCAGCAATTTCTTTGTCACTTAGCAACAGTTTTCAGCAGTTTCAACAGATTTCCTGTTGCCAAGTGAAGGACAGGTGATCCAGCCTTCCTGTTTTTCCAGCTGAGGAAATGATCGCAGCTAGTTAATGGCTTATTGCTATGGAAAAATATTCTGCAAAGGACAAATTAATTTCCAATCATGAACACATGAATCCAACAGCATACGAAATTTAAAGACAAAGTTAATACAGAACACTACAGTACTTTAGAAGGAACTACTTTGTGCCATAGAACTAGTCTGCTTCTGAAGTCCTATTTTGCACTAGTGAAATGGCTGGCTAGGGCCAACTGTGTTAGTGCCACAATAACAAAAATGAGATAGAGAGAGAAAAAACTATACCTATAATAAATTAACGAAAATAATGCCCATTTTATTTCATGTATAATAGTGTGTGTAGTTTTAAGTTTCCTGCTTGTATGGCAGTGTATGACAACATTATTTACAGACATAAAGAAGTTGTTGAGTTTATTAAGTGTGGTATTAAATTGTGAAGTACTGAAGCCATGGTTACTGGAATTGACATGTGGTCTGGTCGATCTCACGGCTTTTCTGCTGTAAGGTTGTATACCCAGTAATATATTACATACTCACAAAGATGTTATAGAAAAGTCTGTAGCAGAGTGAGTAGTCAGAAGTTGTAATAGCATTTCAGAAGGATCCTGATGATGGTGTACTGTATGCACGTGTTTAGGTGTTGACAGCAGTGCAGTTGAGGTCTTCTTGGATATGGCACCACATCAATGGACAGTTGGTGCCTGATGTTTTGAGGCGACATGGTAGTCTCATATTTCATGGTCAGTTCATTGGACATCTCCACCCTTGAATATGAGACTGTCATGCTGTCGAATTGTTTGACAGCAATAACCCACTGACATGGCACCTTATCCCATGAGAACAGAGAGTCAACAGTATGTTATATGTAGGTATACTGAGTTTTTGGACTTGTCCATCATGTAGTATTCAAGTAGTAAGATTAGCTGTTTCAAATGGACCCAGCTTAGTTGGTGCCGCTCCACCTATGAATGGAAACTGATCCAGTTTCCAGAACCTTGTGTTCAGAATACTCAAGATGAGACTGAAGTCCAGACCATACAACAATGTAGTTTTATTGTATAATTTGTCATTGTTTTGTTCATTGTCATAGGTGGCATTATGATATTTTACAGTTTAGTAAACTCCAGAAACTGCAGGCATTGGTAGGCGTTTAGAGACTAGTAAAGATTTTTTTTGTAATTCACAGACAAAGAGTATCAGTGAGTATTATGACTTCTTTTGCAAGGATACGTACCCATCTCAGGAAGTGAGGCAAGATGCATTTGGGTTAAGGACATTGAAACAGGAGAATGTTTAAGCATGACTTGTATTTGTATTCAGGTTATGTTGATTTCAGGAACTAAGTCTGCCAATGTTGACAGTGTTGAGGAGGTTCTCCATTTTAATGACCATGATAGGAGAACTGTACTTTCTTGGTATCCATCCATCTCCTGCAGTACAGCTGTCAGTGTACACAATGATTGCTGGTAAGTTGAATCAGGTCACTTGTTTACTGCATTCACTGTGATGGATACTTGAGAAAGAGAATGTAACAGGAGGCTGGAGAAGACTGCATAATGTAGAGTTCTGTAATTTGTTATCTTCACCAATACAGAGGATAGGTGGAGCATATGGTATGCATCAGAGAAATGACAAATCCATGCGATATTTTAGTTGGAATATATGTAAAGCAGAATTCACTTTAAAAGATTTAGGCATCAATGGGACAATTATATTAAAACTGGAATTAAGGAAAGGTGATGTAATGCTGTGGACTATTTTCACTTGGCCCAAGATCACTGTCATATGGTCCCATTTAGTCAGGTAGATAGGTACTTCTAATTCAGAGGGACCTGCCACCTCCATCTTCAAGGTGTAAGATTGAATTGAGCAGAGAGGAAGTGGTGCATATGAGAGGGAGAATCGGAACTAGCAGTGTCTCAGCCTGACCTACTAACAGTGTTATTAAATAAACCTTAAGTAAGTCAGTAAACAAATAAAAATTGACTGAACTTGTCAGTATCCTACCCTAGACCCAAATTATCCGGTGTTGCATTCCCAATATCAGGTTCTAAGGTATGGTTTTTGTAACTGAATCCTTGCATGCTGGAAATTACCCAACACATCTGAAACCTATGATAGAGATGTTTAGGGAGTAATGTGCTGGTGGTGTAATAATGATCTTGTATTTTAGGTGCAGTGATCGCAGCTAGTAATGATTTGGCGTTTAGTCCACAAGGCTATTTGATGGTCCTGCTAAATGATGCATTCACAGCAGCCAATGGTGTATGCACAAAATCAAAACTGGACTCAGCAGAGCTTGGTAAACATGGACTCATGTTCTACAATGCACTGTTTATGCTGGTTCCAGCAACTGCTTTGGCCTGGCTCACAGGAGATATAGATGTTGCTTATGCATATACAGGCTGGGGCAATACCTTCTTTCTGGTACAGTTTGCTGGATCATGTGTAATGGGATGTGTACTGACATACTCAATTATACTTTGCACAATGCATAACTCTGCACTGACAACAACAGTCATTGGATGTCTGAAGAACGTTTGTATTACATATTTGGGTATGATCATTGCTGGTGATTATGTGTTCTCACTGGTGAACTTTGTTGGTATTAATGTCAGTGTTGCAGGAAGTCTGCTTTATTCATGGGTCACGTTCAAACGTCCGGATAAGCCAGTATCAAAAGAAACCGTTACTGTTTAGCATATAAAGTACAATTAAAAAAGTGGAAATGTGTGTGAATAATAAGCTTTGTACTGTATTTGCCAGTGTATAAGACATTATTTTATGTTGCACGCGTAAGAGAGGGGAGAAATGCATACAGGGTTTTGGTTGGAAAACTTAAAGGAATGAGAGTACTTGGAAGACCTATGCATAAGTGGGAGGATAATATATTAAAATTGATTTGAAATAAAGGGCAGGGGGTCAAGGACTGGATTTATCTGGCTGAATAAAATGTGGAGTAGTTTCTTCACTAGCTGAAGACCTATTAGCTTCTCATGGACTTTGGTGCATGGCATTTGGTAGTTTTTCCTAAACATTGCCTTTCAAAATTACTCTGTACCTTACACACTGAAGATATGTGATATAAATGCAGTTAATTGTCCAAATATGGTCAGTTTGAAGCAGGATTGGTGTGTGTATCGTGTACACACATCACTCTGTGTTATGATAAATCATGCACACAAACACAGCACCAAAAAAAAGTTAGGAATATTGTGTTACAGCTGACTGTCCATGTTCACAGTTTGCACATGCATGGAAAAATTGTTATTGCAACCCACATGCATCATAGTCTAGGTCCCTTGCTCATTCACACTTATCCTTATGTAAGTGGATGGAGTAATACAAAAGGGACTGCATCTGCCCACCTGTCTGACTCAGTAGCTGCTGTAGGTACCATGCAATATGGACAGTACTCTATCCTTTTTACAATTTTTAGAACTAATTGTTGCATCTCATTTTAATTACATCTCGAAGGTGTCATATAAATGCTGATGGTCAGTTGCTGTAGTTAGGCATCACTATGTTGTAAACAAATCACAACAGTCCACACAAACACAGTGCATAAACTATACATTCATTTTTGTATTTTGTGCTGTATGTTTCCATGATACATATTGATTTTCATGTTTTTATTGTTCCTTTGTATCAATCCTCTTTTGGGAATAATATCTAATGTATTTTCAGCAGATTGATTGTGAAGGGGAGGCCTTGTTGTAGCAATATGTGTGACAGACACATCTAATAGAAAATAAAAAATGAACATATAGATTTTATGTGTTGTGATGATGTGGACTGTATTACTATTGACCAACTAACTCAACGGGATGCTGTTGCCCAGATAAACAAACCGACAATTTGGTTTCATCAGAAAAATGAAGACAAGATCGGGGGGAAGTGTTAAGGCCTGCACTGTGTTAAGTTACATAAAAAACATTTGTTGTGAGAGTTGTCATAGTCTGTTCCTGCAAAAGATGTATGGTTCTTGTATGGCTGTAAGATGGAGTTGAAGGTTGCCATGGCACCATACGAAAAAATGTGGAAGGAGAGCAAGCAATTTAAGATCACCTCTTTCTTCACTTAGTTTTCTGTCATTTTGTCACCCTGACAACTTTCAACATGCATGAGCTCTATCATTCGAGTAAACACTGACGTCAATGTGTTCATGTTTCTTGATCATTAATATACACAACTTCATGTATCATTTGTCTTCGGTTCCACTGAACAGTTTTTTCCCCACAAGGTCATAACTATTCACATCATAGTTTCATTATTTGTGAGATTTTTCAAGAATGTAACCCCTTGCAAAAAGCAAGGGATTGCTGAACTAATTTAGAAAATTTTAACATATGTTACTGGTGTTTTCAGAAGTGATTTTTATTTCACACTACATTGGTATGTTTGGTCTTATTATAATATGAATTAATGTTGTGTTTCTGAACTAATATACAATCAAAGAACTCCCCCCCCCCCTCCCCTCATATGTTTGTTTCTTAAATCTTGATGCAGCTTATACACAAGCAAAACAGTAAGGAATGTTGCATGTGAAATGTGAGTTCTGAAGTAATACACTCCCCAAGTTTTTTATATGTAAATATTTCTGTACATACCAGTACATTACCTTTTTATTCTTCAGCCTAGTCTGATATTTTGAATTCACAGTCTTATAAATATACAAAGTCTTTCCAGTCCACCTTGCCATTAGGCCATAGTTGTTACAAAATTTCATTATGAGGAACTGTAATTTTTTGAATGCACATAAGTGTTTCTTTAAAAGACACAAGTATTAACCTGTTTCAGGGAAACTTGTGAAAATTAGTTTATATTTTGTATATATCTAAGTCAAAATGACATTTTCCTCTGCACTTTGTGGAGTTTTTCATTGCCATTAACCTTTTGCATAGGGCATATGAAGTGCAAGGTGTCTGCATTTGGCCAAAGCACTATTCAATTTAAATTCCCACTGCAGGACAGCAGTTTCCTTTTCAGATGAAAAGGCTGTACATTTATTGGACATCATTGTGTTTGTCCCTTAAAGGATAAGTGTTCAACCTTGACTGGCTGCATTGCATTTTTTGAGTACAAATACAAATACCTCGAAGTTAAAATACGGAGTATAGAACAAGGTTTTTAAAATCCTCTAGGACTGGACAGTAAACTTACCCTGGAATTAGAGTATAACCATCAACCCCATAGTACTGGAAGATTTAAAACCAATATTGCCAGATAATAAAGGTTAAACAGTTACGCTGTACACACCGAAAATTAATTTATCATGTATCTTGTATGTAAAAGTTAAGAGGCAGGATAGCATAGTGGGTATAGTGACTAGGCCGTGGCTTGGACAATCAAGGAATCAAGTTTTGATTCCTGCAGGGGTAAGAATTGCTGTTTTCCAAAGCATACAGACAGGCAGTGGGGCCCTTCCAGCTTCTTGTTCAGTGGAGAGCAGGGGTTTTTCCCCAGGGATAAACTTGCAGATTGTGAAGCTGATCTTGAATGTGGTCATCCTGTTGTGTTTGTTGCTTACTTACTTTAATTTTAGCTTTCAGTCAACACACAACATACAATGTCAATTATGCTTCAATGTGACATGTTTCGACTCAGAGGAGTCATCATCAGGCTACTCTAAAACCATGTTGAAGTGTACAAAGTAACTGTGCACATTTGGGATCCAAAAGGGCTTACAATAATATGTATGTACAGTAAACAGTTTAAAAGACTGATACATTCCTATTTGATTTGCCCGGTGTATCTAATTGCTATTTTATTTAAAAGGTTAAAAATTATCGTATTTATACTCTTAGTTCAAGTATTATGTGTTGTAATTATAAGTTGGTGATGTATCTTCTGTTATATGAGCGTATAAATAATGTTCTTTTATGTACGTGAATCTCCTTCCATTGTGAATGTGGTTGTCATGATCGTAGCTACTTATTTTGCACTCTTGGATATTCTACTTGATTTCAGAGATTTATGCGTCCCCTGCAGGGGACACACAAATCCATTACAACCAGACGACACACTCATAACTCAAATCGTGAGGGATCGTTCACTCCTACTGCACAGATAAGACACTTCCGTGCAGAGGATCAGTCACTACCATACATAAAACCAAGTAATTAATATAAGCTACTGACATGTTACCACAGTATTGCACACAATTACATCAAAATCGCAAAACCAGGTCTCATGTTTTACAGATAGTGACTATGACTCATAGTCTGCTGGAATACTGAATTATATCGACCACAACTAGTTAAGAGTCGCCATCACCTATGCCCCTGAAATAAAGCAGAATATCAAAGTGTGCAAAATAAGTAACTACAATCATGACAACCACCTTCACAATGGAAGGATATTCATATATATAAAAAGGAACATTATTTATATGCTCATGTAATGGAAGATACATCACAGACTTATAATTATACAATTACAACATGTAATAATTGAACTGAGAGTAGAAATACGCTAATTTTTAACCTTTTAAATAAAGCGACAATTAGATACATCGGGCAAATCAAATAGGAATGTATCAGTCTTAAACTGTTTAACTCCACATACATATTATTGTAAGCCCTTTCGGGTCACAAATGTGCACAATTACTTTGTACACTCCAACATGGTTTTAGAGTAGCCTGATGACGACTCCTCTGAGTCGAAACATGTCGCATTGAAGCATAGTTGACATTATATGTTGTGTGTTGACTGAAAGCTAAAATTAAAGTAAGTGAAGCTGATCACTTCCCTCTACTCCGAAAGTTAAAAATTCATGGAGCTATACGTCCGTTCCCCATTATACCTTCATGGCATGAATGGGACAGCTTTATTGACCTTCTGTATTGGTTTGGTCAGAAAGAAAGTGTATTCTGTCTTAAAACAGTGTTATTTATTTTTTGTAAAACTTGGAATTATTTTAAATTCTGCAAGTTACCTAGTAATTGCATGTTTTAGAACAGTAATATTGTAATTAAATATTACATGCCAACACATTCTAATCCAGTTGGACAGCCATCATATTAAGTTTTTCACACTACCCATGTTGCCCAGGTGACAAGGTTTACCAATAATATTTTTTAACGTAAAGTATTGATGCTTCTTTGAGAGAGATACATATTTACCTGAATATACATCAACCTTGCATGTAAGGAGGACCCCTCCATTTTTCAGTTGAATTAGGAAATACGTCTTGTATTCAGGTAAATAAAGTATTTTTTATGTATTGTGTCAACTGTTGCCATATTTTGAGCCATATGATAAATGACATTAACAAGGACATATTAAAACCTGAATGATGCCATATATTCTTGAATGTAGCCATTCCATTAAGTAAAAGTCACATTTGATGTTTTGTCTACATGTGTAATGTGCTGATATAGACAAATGTGTGTGTGTGTGTGTGTGTAATGTACCAATTGTAACTGTGATTCTGCGTGGAACATTTATTCAGTTCTGCTGTGATTTTCTTTCATCTTCCATATAGTGACAGAGTTTGGGAATCTGAAGATAATCACCCAGTGCTGTTTTATGTGGTGGTTCTAAAGATCTGAATTATAACATTTAAAGTCTACAAATGGATATTGTTTACTACACAACTGCAAAGAAAATTGTATCAGAATGCATGGAAACATTGCTGATTAATTTTTTGTCAATAAGAGGACATACTTAGCAAAGTTTATGCCATTTACAATTTTAATGCTTTTGTGGGAATTATAATTGACATTCATTTTAGGTTAAGATTTGGCAGTAAGATTGTGAAATGTCTTTAAAACTGTCTGCATAATTTGATTCTTTTATCAGTTATGTAAAGTAGTGTAAACTAAAGGTAATATACGGTTATCAAAATAATATATGTTTGTTATTAGAACACAAACATTTATATGTAAAAGTGAGGAACAAATTGATATGTGGTTTGTTTATATCAAGTCTATTAGGATTAAATCAGTATAACCACACAATGAATTTTTTAGGTTTGTCGAACTGCAGTGTTAAATTATCTCAAAGATTTGCCAAGCGACTCCTTTCCATAGATACTGTGTGTTGTATGGCAAGTGACAATGAATTCTTTCTAGTCACTCCCAGAAACACTGAAGCACATATTAAAATGGCTGAGGTTCACCCATCTGTCTGTAGATATGAAGCAAGTCAAGAACTACTGATTTGACATCATAAAAATTGACAGTGGTGAGTTTTAACACCATTTTTCAGGCCATTTATAATTTGATTCAGATCAGATGGTTTTTATGATTACTTGACATTAAGACCTACTTGCATTTGTGTGCACAGTTCTATGTCCACAGATAGATGTGTTGGAATATATTTAATAAAGATACGGTTCATCACATTCCGCTGCAACCCTTATGTTAAAATGTAATCTTTGTGTCAAGATGGTTACACAGACAAGAGAAACTATGCCAGAATTGTTAAGCCATTCATACATTGTGCATTGCTGTCTATGTGTAAGAGTGTATGACTGTTTTAAATCTCATGTAGCCTTGTCTGATATGAATGGTTCCAAATCACATTGTAGTATGAAAAGTAGTTTTTATACCTCCTGGGCTGTACATATTTGTATCTCTGAACTGCCGTAACAGTAACCAACATGGTCCATACTGTTTGTCATAAACCTTAATCTGTTTATGTTCCTGCAATGGAGACTTTATGTTCTAACGCTAACACTTGTAAGAGCAATGATGACATAGCGATTTAGCATTCGGTAGTTTTGTACTTAATCGACAGAGTGTACGTGACTTTCATATGGTCTTATAATAAACTGAGCCTGTTTTCCTGAACACTAAACAATAAATGCACATAATAGAGGTGTGGTATGTTTTCATGGAGGTAAGAACCAAACGGGGGAATGGAGTAGCTTGCAAAACGAAGAGCTAAATGATTTTTACTCCTCATCCAATATTGTGCGGGTGATAAAATCGAGAAGAATGAGATGGGCTGGGCATGTGGCGTGTATGGGTGAGGAGAGGGGGTGTATAGGGCTTGGTGGGGAAACCGGAGGGAAAGAGACCAGTGGGGAGACCTAGGCGTAGATGGGTGGATAATATTAGGATGGATCTCCAGGAGGTGGGATGTGGGTATATGGACTGGATTGGGCTGGCCCA
>Ga0123352_10010574_pt1 | contig 14482 bp, 10 predicted proteins | sample TergutLab28metaG_FD_89700 | JGI IMG/M metagenome (GOLD analysis project Ga0123352, IMG submission 89700) | Labiotermes labralis P1 segment gut microbial communities from Petit-Saut dam, French Guiana - Lab288 P1 | ecosystem: Host-associated > Arthropoda: Insects > Digestive system > Gut ... | reverse complement strand
AGTGTGTTTGTGTGTGGTGTGTGTGTGTTGTGGTGTGTGTGTGTGTGTGTGTGGTGTGTGTGGGTGTGGGTGTGTGGTGTGTGTGTGTTTATGTGTGTGTGGTGTTGTGTGCGTGTGTGTGTGGGTGTGTGTGGTGTGTGTGTGTGTGTGTTTGTGTTTTACGTTTCAAGATTTGCACTTTGTAAAGAAAATGTCACGTTCGGCGGATGTTGACTGCTGTGACGTTAACAAACATCCACGCCATATCCACTGCAAGCCAGTCGCCTAAATTTAGCAGGTCTGTGACAGACAGCAGACAGATATGGCTCGGTGTGTGTGCAAGAAATTGTGCACCGTGCTTGCGGAGTAGTTGGGAATTGTCGTAATTTTGTCTTACGGCCTCCGTCTTTCCCCTCCTATCACCCATTTACACCTTTAGTCGATAATGAATCAGCTGTTTGAAGTATCGAATTTTCGGCTGGTTTGTTTGTCTGTCTTGTCTGTCTTTTTGCTATGCGGGTTACCAATAACATACCGAGCAGTTATTCTACCTACACTGATCGTTTTCCATTGCACCTTTCGTGTGTGAGACAATTCAAGTGTTACTCCCGAAACGCCATGTCGATAATAGGACTTTTTCACTCGAAAGGACTCATAGCCACATCCTGAAGTTCAGCATAATGTATGCGGAACTTTGTGTATAAACGTGAAACAGCGATTCGACGCGCAAGTAATAAGGAAATATAAAATAGTTATGTGCGGTGCCAGGCGTCGTGTAGGTTGTAAATTGGTTGGAATACAGCAAAAAGGTGGGAGAATTGAGACAGAGAGAGAGAGAGACAAGGAATAGGATGTTGTTGAGATTGGTTGCAGTGAGTGCATTGCATGACCTTGAAACGAATGGGGAAATAATTGAAGTGTTTCCAATTTGATTGGAATTGCGCTAATGGACAGAACATTATTAAGATACGCGTTACGAAGTTAGTGTGTGAGTGCAGTCCGACCGGAAGAAGAAACATGGATTGACAAGGAAAAAGATGGAGGGACAAACACCCATGAAGATGGAGAAGCCATAAAAATCTGATGTTCTGTAAGTGACATCAGTGAACCTGCATAAAAGTTCGCTTTTGTTTGTTTACACTCTGCCGCCTCTGTACTAATGTCCGACAGAGAGCAGAAGGACATGTTTTCTATCGGTAACGATTTTGTGTATTGCTTTTCGTTAGGTCGACACTGACCTGTTAGTTACGCGGTCGCACACTTCAGTTACACAGCGCTGCTGCAGCTACCTTTGTTAGGCTGTGACATCTGTCGGCAAGATTGAGAAAAGCTGCTCGGCACGGATCGACGCAAGGCGTCACGCAGTCGTTCGCTTTGAAGGAAAGAAGTTTTCTGAATGGACTGAAATGATAAATGCATTTGTCTTTTTAAATAATTTAAGACTGGGATTTCTGACAATAAATTGTCGGCTGTTGGAGCTTTAATCCACAGACAGTTTTCTTACAAGTAATTTAAAGAAGGTATTTTCAGTGACTTACTGTATAACCCATTTCACAACGTTAAATTTCCTTCAACACAAAGCCCACCATTTAACCCTATTTAAAGCCCACTGGTCACTATACGCAACTCCAGTTTAACATTCAACAACTCTACGTTCTGCCCACACAGCTGTATTTGTGTGTTTTGTGTGGATCTCAGAACAAACAGCGATTATTTCCCTATACAACATTAACTGACTGGTTTTTATAACTGAGACGGAGTGTGTTTACTGCGCGGTACGGCCTGGGTGTTTATGTATAATTGAGGTTCATGTTGGTTTTTAAAACGTTATTTTTGTACCGTGTGGATCCTGTAGACACTGCTCAGCCATTCTGTTTAACTAGCTGTCACTCAGGTAGTCAAGGACTTCATTATATTTGTGTACAGTACGTAGTGGTTTTTAGGCGCGTTCGCAAAAGTGCGAAAAGTGACTTAGCTTCGTCATGTCTGTCCGTGTGTCCGCACGGAGCAACTCGGCTGCCACTGGATGGAGTTTTACTAAAATCTGACAAGTAAATCGTGTACTTTACATGGAGACCAATATACGTTTTTGATCATATCTCGCTCATTTCTTCATAGAATGAGAATTGTTTCAGACAAATTTGTAGTGAAATGAAAACGAATGTTTCATGTTCAGTAAGGTTTTTTTCCCCCGAAAATCTTGCCGTTTATGAGATAATGTGGAAAAAATGTTGTAACTCCACATATAACAATATGGCGCATGCGTATTGCATGCTGGATATTTAAGGCTACTAACACACACTCGCAATATGTAATTCTTATTGCATTTCCACTGCAACAATGGTTGCACGAACGCGCCTCACTGTCGCGTTATACTTACATTTCCACTCTGGTTTTATCATATTTACAAAACTCCGCTCTCGGAAACACTCCCGAACGCCATGAGTCCAATCCACAGGCAGCCTAGTTCCCTAAGCTTTCTGTAATACAAGTTTCCAGTTACATGCAGCTAACCCCAGTGCTGTCTCATGTAATATTTTCTTAGCAAAGTACTGCTACACATTCGGCCGAGTGGTACTTCTCCATGTGACGACCGTAATAAAGAAACATGCCTTGACATCATTCAGCTGTGCTGTTATGCAGACATGATTGGTACTGAGAGAAGTGCGAGGGCAGTTAACGGTCTGGCCGTTACTTTTGAACACGGCTACATTTACTTTTCACACGGCCTGATTATTGTGCCGCACAGCAGCAACGCTCCGTGCAGCCAATCTTGCTATCATTCGCTTCAGAACTGCTGCCTCCCCGTTTCATTTGAAATAACACAAAAAGTAAAATATATAGACACATACTTTTGCCTGGTGTTTTATGTGGGTGTGCATCTTGGGCTGTCACATTTAGGGAAGAACGTAGGCTCAAGATGTTGGAGAATGTGGTGTTGAGGAAGACATTAGTGTCTAGGAGGGAAGACGTAACAGGAGACAGGAGAAAATTACATGTTTTGGAGCTTCACGATTTATACTCCACACCAAATGGACCCTATCAGCCGGCTAATAAAATCAAGGAGAAGAGACTAGCGAAAGTGTGGTGTCTGGGGGGGGAGGGGGGACAATACGAATTTGTGCAGTTGTTTTGTGAGGACAGACAAATGAGAGAGAACACTGGAAGACCTAGGCGTAGAAGGGAGGCTAATATTAAAGTGGTTCTTAAATACATCGGCTGGTATGGCGTGGGCCGGTTTAACATTCCTGACGATGGCGTTGTTGGCGGCCTGTGATGAACCTTCGGGTTCCATAAAATGTGCGTAATTTCTTGACTAGCTGAGGACATGTTAGCTACTCAGGATGGACTGGACTGTGCGCCATGGAGTTAGTTAGTTCTTTGGGTGGTAGGGTGGGTAGGTAGGTAGGTAGTCACCTTTATGGCAACGCAGGAACGCCCTGTGATACGAACTACAGCATTCTTGTAACGTACAGTTTGCGGTGACGTCCTGCACAGAACACAGTGCTGCAGCATTTACAATCGAATATTGGAAATCCTGGTCGAATTGGTCCAAGTTATAACTTGCCCTTTACTTTGGCTCTCCAATTCATCTTGTGTCCTCCTCTCTCTTTCCTGCTGTTGTTACTGTAATTTGTGTTTTGGAAGGGCGATATGGGAGTAGGAAAGAGATGGCGACCAAGAGGCGTCAGAGCGAAGACTTTCTTTTACCCACCGTCGTCTTCGTCGTCGTCGTCATCATGATTTCGGGGACGCTGCGATAAATAAGAGGCTGCTGCCGCCTTGTGTGGCTGTGAGTAGTACTGTCACGTCCGAGGAATATGAGACACTTTGGTATTAAGAAAATTTGTATTTGTAACCAGTTACATTTATGTATTTGAAAATACGCCAATCAGAGCCGTAAATGCAATGTCCGTTCTTTGATGGGTGGGCGGAATTGGTGTTTTGGTCGGCCGTACGTCTGCCGACCATTATTTGTGATTTATGAAGTTTCAAATTTATATTTCAGACTTGTGTTACTGAAAAGATACGGTTGAAAGTTAAATTTTGATCGTCAGTGTACTAGTTCTGAAGGTACGGTATCAGGTACCTGAGCAAACAGAGCGCAGTTACAATTCTGAGGTTCTGTTGCTGTTTTCAGGTTCTGGTGACGTCTGATTTTTCGGCCTTATAGGCTCGAGGATCGTCGCGTGATAAAACGCTCTCGCTTTCATTAATACAGCTGATTAATGAAGTTATTCAGTTCGATGCAGTTCGGCTTGTTGACGTTCTGACTGTAGAGCGCACGGCCAGGTGTGATACCAGCAGCATTTCATAAACACGCAGTACACACAGGTGCGTGCATGTGTAGTGCAGGTCTGTGCTTGTGCAGACAGTCACTGACATTCGGCATTGGTTGTGATTCGTTACAGTTGCTGAAGTGTTTTGTTCCTGGATGTTTATATAGAGGAAAAACCGTGACGAAATTTTTGTGGTCAGTCTGTCGAACGGTTTGGACATTCGGTGCGTTATAATGCGATTGAGTCACACATAAAGGGGAAAATGTCAGCTTTTACTTTTATTATTCGTCCGTAGGGCACACAGCACTGTATTTCATGCTTCGTTATGTACTGAGTTTTATGAAGTGAATTTGTGAGTGTAGAAAATCATTACGGCTGTAACATTGTAGGCGGAGGAATTGCGTTTACATTGCCATTGATTTCATACAATTAAGTGTGAATATTTACGTAATATCGGTCTGTGCATGTGTGTGTATGTATACTGCTATGTCTACACAGGCTTTGTTCGGCGCGCTCACAAAATTGCGAAAAGCGACTGCCAGATACGTCATGTCTGTCTGTCCGTCTGTTCTTGCCCATGGAACAACGGATTTTCGTGGCATTTGATAGTTGAGTTAGAAAATGTGTCGAGAAAATTTACATTTTTGACCATATCTCGGTCAGTTCTTCTTAGAATGACAAATGTTGCAGGTAAAAGTTTTTGAGAAAAATCAAACGATATATTTTACGTTCAGTAAATTTTTTTAAAACGAAAATCGCGCCCTTAACGAGATACTATGGAAAAAATGCTGTACAGCTGGACAGGCCACAGATGCACATGCAAATTGCATGTAGGATACTTAAGTCTGCAGACACATACTCAGAATATGTAATACTTCTTGCTTTTCCACTGCAACAATGGTATCGCGAATGCCTGTCCATGTCACATTATACATGCATTGCCTGTCTGGTTAAACATCCTGTAGTTCGTTCTGTTGCTGTTACTGTGAAATTATAGAGTTACTGTGATATATGGCTGCGGTTTGTGTAACAAACAGGCTATGAATTCTGTTACAGTAGTGGCTTTTGTAACGGACACTTTGTGAGTGCTGCTGTATTGGCGCGTGTTAGATCAGTAGTTAAATATTGCTAGGTTCACACGCAATTAAGTGTGCTATATTTTTCTCTGTAAATTTAACATTTATGATATTCTTGTGTCCCTGTGTTGCATGTAAACTTTATTATGTGCAGGTTGTGTGTTCCTGAATAAGTGGACTTATGAACATTCACTAGTCGACGTGTTTCGACGCTCAGTTCGCGTCTTCGTCAGTGACTGTCACTGTGTCTCCAAGCACACGCTAACTGTTGCAAAACAGATATACAGTGAGTCAGATTACTCAGTTTACAAGCCCGTCTGAACTCTCGCAATTTCAAAATCCATAACCTATTTATCCAGCACAAAAAAACTGTCCGTGGATCTGCGTGGTAGGAGCAGCTTTTAACCCCTGTGTTTGTATCCTATTTATACGCGCTGTCAACTCGCTGTATATTTATTTGTTACTGCGTCAAATCACCAAAGATATGATTCTCGTATCCTGCAAAGTTCAGCAGTTCCTGTTACATAAATAACAAATACTCAGTAACTAATGACATTGGGCCACCGGCGTCTATATTTAGCTGCAACATACGTCCTGCAGAATATAGGAGATATTCTTCTTGTCAAATTATACTCACATCCAAGATAGCTAATTGCTCCAAATGTCCGACCATAATTGATACAGGAGCGCTGAAGCTTAGGGATGGGAGTGTAAGGGCGAGTGGGGGAGAGAGGGATTCGAAAGAGAGAGGGACAACAACAAATGAGCTAACAGAGCTTTATGATACTCATAGCAGCAAAGCAAAGCCAACAAACTCGAACCTTAAGCGGCACTAGATTTATCTGCAGGCTCTTGCACTGCTAGTTGGTTTTGGGATGAGAATGAGGAGGTGGAGGGGAGAGAGGAGGTGAGTTTCCGAAGTTGTTCCTAATGTAAAGGTTGGTAGCTCTGGAGGTCCCTCCCTGTGTTTGTCTCTATATATAAATCTTGAAGTTGTCCGTAACACCAACACGCCTTTGTAAACAATGGAGGTGTGGAGTCCAAGGTGAAATAGACCGTCATAAATATCATCTTAGCTTTTAGATCCAGCGCCATATCCTTTCCTGCTGCTGCAGACGGTCGTCGTTCCTTCCTCACAGGTTACCGTTTGAGCTCGTAGTGCGGTATCGTACCGCTTTGCATACCTGCAAGTTGGAGATGCTGAAACCATGAACACTTCTTGTGCAGGAATTCCGTTGCGTGTTGAATTGAACTTAATCACTTTGCTATAAATATTATTGTCGGGTTTCTTAATAATTGTTGTAAATTAGGAACAGTGGCGTTCAGTGCGCAATGCTTGTCTCTGCCGAGTTTGATTCTTTTCATTCGGTTAGCTTTGCCTGAGAATTCGTAGGCAAGGCTTTTGTAACGACTGCAGTCGCCAGTCGCCATTTGCTAAGGACAGCTACGTATCGTCAGTACTTGCACCGCAAAATGTGACCTGTTGTGACGTAACAACACATACATTGTTCTGTTTGGAAACTGAAGGAACGACGCCACTTGGAACAACTGGGCGTAGGTGGGAGAATTAGTTTAAAAATGGATGTTCAGCAGATAGGGTGGGAGGGCGTGGACTGGATTGATCTGGCTCGGGACGCGGACAGTAGGCAGACTGTTTTGAAAAGGTGTAGTGAAACCTTGGGGCTTTGTAAAATAAGGGGAATTTCTTGACTAGCTAAGAAACTATCAGCTTTTCAAGGAAGACTGTAGTTACTTATAAATATTTTAATGTTTAATTAATCAGATAGACGTAAAGTGTAGTTTGAAATGTTGTCCTGACACTGTCTGTGTTCTCAGTACATTTTAAAAGTATCAAACGGGCATTCCTGTTATTACTATTTAAGTTCTCAGTATAATTTACTTCTTGATCCTACCCAATTAAAAACTAAGGTTAACTTGTATTATATATAAAGATCCAGTTCGTACCGCGCAGTAAACACTCCGTCTCAGTTATACAAACCAGTCAGTTAATGTTGCTGTTTGTTCTCAGATCCACACAAAACACATAAATACACTGTGTGGGCAGAATGTAGAAATTTTAAATTCTGAACCTAGTGGTATGTGAAGTTACCAGTGGGCTTTGAATGGTTGAAGTTCAGGAAAGTCGTCTGCGTTTATGTTTTGCACACGATGCGCATTTTGTCCTAGTTTAAGAAAACGCCGCGCTGTGAAAGAGTGCGCGGAGTCGCAGTGAATTTCATATCCATGCTTCCAGATGGCAGCGGTGTCTTTATTGAACTTATTTTCCTTTTCACTTCGTACAAAACTCTTTTTAAGTTTTAGGTGGTGAAGAAAATGTGAAAATGTGGAAATGTGGGACGTAGAGAAAGGAAGGAATCTCGATGAGAGAAGATGAAGAGGTATGACGTACAAAGCAAGCATTTTAATGCCGTTTCATCAGATTCACAAACACGCACGCACGCACACTCACGCACGCACGCACGTGCGCGCGAGTCAGTTGTGTTCTAAGGGTGCTCGTACATGAGGATACTGCTGTCAGGATAAGTCTGCACAGTTCCAAGTCTGGAAATAATCCTTCCTGTATTGTAAGCCGGAAGTCCAGCTTGCAACAAATCAGCGGTCGCTGAATTTTGTGCTGCCAACTGCAGACTGGACGACAGAAGCTTCTTCTTGTGCTGAGGTGCCGATGTCAGCCCAGCTTGAGGACGTGTGGGAGTCTGCAGTCTGTTCGGATGCCCTCACGATTGACTGGGTACAGTCAGTGGCAAGTGGTGACCTTGCGTTTGTCGTGCAGATGCTGTAACAGGCCTTCCAGCTGCACTGGTAACAAAAATGGGTGAAAAAATTGGTTATTGATTAGGCGAAATAATGGGCATGTTAATTTAATCAGTGAATTAACACTGGAACCTGCGGACCGGAACAGCCACTAAAGAATGAATGCGAAGACGTATCTCAGGTTTACAGCTGCGTTCGCAAAATTGCGAAAAGCTACTTTTAGCTTTGTTATGTATGTATGTACGTCTGTCCGCATGAAACAGCGCGGCTCCCACTGGACGGATTTTTATGAAACTTGACACTTGAATATTTTTCGAAAATTCTAGTCTCATTAAAATCTGCCAAGAATAACCGGTACTTTACTGGAAGACCACTAGAAATTTTTGATCATATGTAGCTCAATTCCACATACAATCAGAAATGTTTCATACAAAAGTTGTGCAGAGAAAATCAAAACACACATTTTATGTTCAATAAATTTTTTTTCAGAAAATCGCGCTGTTTGTGAGATAATGTGGAAAAGTATTGTAGAGCCGGGCTGGCCAGATATGACAATATTGCACATGCGCATTGCATGCTGGGCACCTAAGGCTACAAACACACACTCGCAATATGTAATAATGTTTGCTTTTCCACTGCAACAATGGTTACTCGAACGCGCCTCACGTTGCACATAATTGTCTGTCGTGTTATCAGTTACACCACTACTGCAGGACGGAACACTGCGATGACAGTAGCAGTGACACCCCGCAAACAGTTCAGTGCAATCTTGAGGATTCTGGCTGGTTGAAGGAATTACGCGGATTTGAAGTCTTCTGTAGCTGACAGCTGTTGGCACTGTATGCTGAGCTGCCAGGAAAGAATCGTTATGTCACAGAGACCGGATTAGATGGCCTGCCTACTTGTAAAGTGATAATGACGTCACATATCAAATATGCATATATAAAGCTGTGAGATGATTTTTCTAACTTTGTCCCCCATCAGACCTGAATTTCCCCTAACAGTGTTAGCTGAATATGCAGAGATTTTACTCAACTGTGACGCTGTGTTCTGGAATGAAGAGTTCCCGACGTTTCGGAGGGTCATACTGTGTTTATCGTCATGTGTAAAGTTAGGATATAGCGGTATAAGGCGGCTGGAGCGTGAGACATGACTGGCAGTTGTCTGTAATTTAACACTGCAGTGTTGAACAGTGCCGTCTACTGAACATTTCCGAACAATCTAGAACGGCTTACAAGCCCCCCTGTGTTGTTGTAATCACATTCGTTGTCACATTCCACAAGCGCTCTTCTTCATTTAACAATCCTTCATATTCCAGTCCTTCGTCAGCTTCTTTCTTCAGTACAGTGTTTATCCTCACGAAGTATGACGTCGCTGTATCATCATCATCATTCTATTTATACCCGCCACCAGGTATCGCTGCGGTCTGTGTGATTTATAATTCCATGTTTTATAAAGTTCATAAATATTGGAGGGCTCTGTATTCTGGAATGTGACGCCGTGTCCACTGATACATCGTCACTCACGTCTTGGGTACGTAACCTATTTATAAGGCCTGGTAGACGCCGTGTGATCTGCCGGAGCCTGATGGTACAGGTCCTGTGGTCCGACTGACCGGCATTCAGTAAGACCCCTTTGAGAATCTGTAACACATTATTGTTATTATTATTATTATTATTAGTAGTAGTAGTAGTTGTTGTTATTGTTGTTGTTGTTGTAACTAGTTCCGTTTCCTTCCCTGCTGTTCATGTCACAAAGACGTAGGCACAAAACTGTCGACACCAGTAAACAGTATGACGTCTCATGACACTTGGCGACGACACAGTACGTTAGACCCAGACAGCTGTACTAACTGTGGTGATAACACAGGTATTCGGGAGGAGTCTAGGCCGTTTGTCTTGCTACTCTGACCGAGGATTTCCGTGGATTTCCTCAGTGCCCCCGCAGATATTTCAGTGACGTTACATTAACATAATTAGACTGGTACCGCTCCTTTGCGGTTTGACGTCTACCGGTCATCGTACTGCTGACAGTAATGTCTGCTACATGCACTTTGTCGCGAAATACAAACTCTGATCACGCAACACGATTAACACTTTGCTGTTTTGACTTGCTCAGAGCAGAGTCACTGAAGTTGCAGTTCTTCAGCGATGTTTTGCAGTGACGTCCGGCGAATAGTTTAGGACGTTTCGAAGGAACCCGCCCAGCGACACAGTGTCACATCCATGAAGACTTTAAACTTAATGAACTAAGCGGGCAGTTTATGATTAAGTCGAGGAACTTGATTGGAACTTACCGGGTGTTGAATGGATTGTGATTTGGAAGGCAAAACCCTGTCATGGGCTGGGCATATAGCTGGGTGGAGAAGAGTTGTGGTGGGGTGTTCTGTTGGACAGCGCCAGTGTCGAAGGCAAAGAACGTTGTTAGGCTGGACCTTAGATTGGTATGTTGTCAGGATCGGGAGGTGATAGACTTGGCTCAGGCCTGCTTGGTCCTGAAAATGAAGGCACCAAGGTCTTCCGAAACGTCGAGAACTATTGGTCCAATGACGGCGTCACATCCCATAACCACCTAATGTTTTGCAAGACTTGCGTATCAACTGCACATTTCCCATGTCTTACTTATAGCTGTGGAAGTGAAACTAATGTCCTTCCTGTTAGATTCGAAACTTGCAAATGTTGCAGACGGCGCACTGGCGTCGGAAGCCTATTTCACAGACGTTCTGTGGCTGTGGTTGTAGAGTGGGAGGCAAAGAAGATACCAGCTAGTATTGTTACCACAACAGCAAGCAAATAGACAGAGAATGCGAATTCAGCATAAACTGCCCTTTCGTTTTATCGCGGTATCTAGTGACGGCTAATTGAACGCTCGGAAACTTACAGAAATTCTTCTTATTTTAAAAGTATAGGCAGAAATTCAGTTTTAGACTCCTTCTGCAGTAATATGAAGCTGCTGTAAAAAGGTGCTGTTAATTAGGGGCTCATCCGTGCAAAACTGCAAGGTTAGCGGGTCTTGCTGGGGGGGGGGGGGGGGGGGTGCTGCGGGGCGGTGGGTTCAGTCTTGAATCGCGGTTCTGGGAACGTTTCGTTAAGACCCACTTCTTAGTATAACTGGTGCGGGCATATTTGTTCAGGAACCGACAGTTTGAGAGTCATGTTCTAGTTCTTATCATGCAGTGGCCACTACATGTTTCGGCCACTTCGGAACGCTATATGCACACACACACACACACACACGTTATGTACGTGTATATTGATGATACAGAGCATTGTGACTTGACTGAAAGACGAGACTGTAGTGGATGTTATTGGTTTATTAAACGACGATCTGCAGCTGCATAGTTCATGGAGAATTGGGTGGCATGATGGTTGTGAGACAGACACACGCACGCACGCGCGCACACATGTACACTGTATATAAACGGTCATTATTTTATCTGACAACTATCAATTACCACTTCTTATTGGCTCGTTTGTGGTTTTAACGCAGTCACAGTGTGCCTGACCGTCCACTATCGCCTCAGGTAACGGCGGGAAGTGACAGGCGATAGTTGTCAGGTAAAATAAGGAGCATGTGTGTGTGTGTGTGTGTGTGTGCGCACGCGCATGTATATTGTTAATACAAGACAGAGTGTCAATGGCTGACAAAGCGAGCGCTCAGCCCCACGAACTCTGAAGACTCAGAATGTATTTGTTCTGTGCAGGTCTTCACCACGTGTCGCTCTGTAAGCCCCATTTAAACGCTGATCTATGCTAGGTCGACTGGCTGATACAGACATGTACTGAGCATCGCAGGTGGAACATTCTGTATTTTATAATCCAATTCCTATTGCACACAGAACATATTGTTCCTCCATTATAGATACCAATCGGTTAAAATTGTGTAGGAATGTGATTGGTCTTTATTCTGTAAGCCACGCGCAATACGTGAATAAACTGTATGGGAAATGTGCCTAGCCTTTGAATGTTGAGCTTGGTGGCACTTATAGTGACCAGTTAAATTTACAGGGTTATGAAGAACATAAGTTACAAACAAAATTGTACGGAATATTGTTAACAGTCTGCAGAATGTCCTCTGGCACAGAGTGATAGTTCGAAGCTTTGTTTGTAATTTAGCCGCCTGCGGATTTTATTGGTATGGATTAATTGTATTATTATTACTGTACGTGACAACCGTTGCTTTGCCAATTCCGGCCACCAGTTTGTGGGCGTCCTGGTGATTGGGCTACGTTGTTACGGTTAATGGACTCTCAGGAATTGGCAGTCGATAGTTGTCAGATAAAATAAGAATCTTGTGTAGTGCGCTATAACCAATAGCCTCTCATGATCCCAGGTCATTAGCAGTGACTAGCAAGCAAACTTCGTGCTGCTTGTGATTGGTTGCAAGCAAGCGCGCATATAATGGGGCAGACAGCGCTTATCCGCAGGATAAGATAGCTTCGAGGAGCAGAGAGGCTGAGTGCAGCTGAAGTCTCACAGCTGTTCGGGAGAGAGGCTGTGTGCAGCTGAAGTCTCAAGTTCTTCAGGAGAGAGGCTGTGTGCAGCTGAAGCCTTACAGCTATTCGGGAGAGAGGCTGTGTGCAGCTGAAGTCCCACAGCTGTTCAGGAGAGAGAGGCTGTGTGCAGCTGAAGTCCCACAGCTGTTCAGGAGAGAGGCTGTGTGCAGCTGATGTCTCACAGCTTTTCAGGAGAAAGGTTGTATGCAGCTGAAGTCTCACAGCTGTTCGGGAAATTACGCGTATTTCGTACAAATCTTAATGTATATTACAAGCATCAGCCGAGCCGCGCGCTGCACCCAATCACACCAGTTCAGTCCACTTCACACCGTCACATTCTGTTTCCTCAGGACTGGAATTCGGAATGTAGCGGTATCGAAATGTGACCGGAACACCACCTGGTCTGTCCTTTTCTTTCTGTCGTGGCGGCCTGAACTGCTGCCTTCCAGTGCTGGGATAAGACCTGAATTCTGGTGAAGACCGGTCGTCCTCTTGAGGTCGCTATTCGCCATCGGCTTACATAGACTCACTGTGCCACAGATACTGACAGCGCCAGAGAGATAACATTAGGCTACATTTATTGTATAGCCGCTGCAATGCGATACCCCGATGTCGGTCCGGTTCAGCTTAGCCTAATCTTAAATTCAGGGATTCTGAGTCATTCTGTGTGTTTGTAATTTGCATTGCATATCTCTTTCCTGTTCACTTGATTTGACTTGCTGCACAGTTAGGCCTATATATATATATAGCCGTGAACATCCATGTGCGGAATGTTGGAAGTTGAAGTGACGGTAGCTGTTCGGTGTATGTTGCGTCTCTTCTGTCGTAATTCCCCTCTCCAGCAAACCCTCTTCGAGCAGTTACGTGCTACCTAACCTACCCATCACTTCTGCAGTATCTTGTTGTGGAACACACGTTTCAGATTCCGCGATGCTGTCTGCAATAACTTAAACTGGTACTCTTGGTTTCCTAAATGCCGTTCTTCTTCTGTCCTTGTATTTAACGCAATTTGTATGCGAGTTAGCAACTGTGAACTAGCTGCGTGCAGTCAGCGCTACGCGTCAGTACGATACTGGGTGAAAAAATTAAATTACAAAAGGGCCCCAGAACTTGAGATAGTAACTCTACCAAACGGCGGGTAAACCTGGTAAGGTGTGTACAGCTTTGACAAGCAGAGAGTCGATGCGAATGAAACGTCGAAATGCGTCTGACTGTTGAATGCTTGTAAAGTGTTGAAAAGCTGTTGCTAATTGCAATAAACTGTGTTGTTTGTGGGCATGCGATTTGCGTATATCACAAGGTAAAATGTAAAGTACAGTGTACGTGTATGAGCGACATGTTAAGCAAGTACCTGCAACATCTGCTGTATATCGTAATGCTGCCATGCGTGTTCACCGTTCAGTGTACCAATCACAGCTGCACTGCACTTATTCAGCAAGTGCTACTGATTCATTATTACAACACATGTGAACGTTCCTCGACCAATAAGTGTAATATTTATTACAGAACTTGCACTTCCCTGTAGTCTCACACCCAGCGGTCTACCGTCTCTTTACACCATTTTATTTTTCCACTTCTACTTAACTCTGCTATCTGGTGGCGTGCGATTTCTCACCCCTCAGTGGAAGGAGGGAACAGGGTGGTGGGGGCGAGTTGGGTAGTCCTGCAGCAAGAGCCCCTGTGGTGATGTTAAAATAGCGGAAAGCCGCGTAATCAGCTTTAAAGAGATTTATTTAATACTTTGCGGGCCAGAGATGAATTCGCATTTAACCACATGCAGGGTCTGAGTATGTGGACAGCTCTGGCTGCCTCTTGTGGTACAGAACTTTTAACCTTTTCGTAAGGGGGAAAAAATGTATCTGTGTGTGTGTGTGTGT
>Ga0123352_10010573_pt1 | contig 14482 bp, 5 predicted proteins | sample TergutLab28metaG_FD_89700 | JGI IMG/M metagenome (GOLD analysis project Ga0123352, IMG submission 89700) | Labiotermes labralis P1 segment gut microbial communities from Petit-Saut dam, French Guiana - Lab288 P1 | ecosystem: Host-associated > Arthropoda: Insects > Digestive system > Gut ... | reverse complement strand
TCAAAATTGTATTGCGGAAGAAATTAAGAGCAGATTGAAGTCAGGAAATGCTTGCTATCATTCGGTGCAGAACCTTTTGTCTTCCAGGTTGCTATCCAAAAATTTAAAGATCAAGATACATAGAACTATTATTTTGCCTGTTGTTTTGTATGGGTGTGAAGCTTGGACGCTGACATTGCGGGGGGAAAGGAAGCTGAGGATGTTTGAGAATATGGTTTTGAGGAGAATATTTGGACCTAGGGGGGACGAGGTAAATGGGGAATGGAGGAGATTGCATAACGAGGAGCTAAATGATTTGTACTCCTCACCCAATATTTTGCGAGTGATAAAATCGAGAAGAATGAGATGGGCTGGGCATGTGGCGTGCATGGGTGAGGAGAGGGGGATGTATAGGTTCTCGGTGGGGAAGCCGGAGGGAAAGAGACCACTGGGGAGGCCTAAGTGTAGATGGGTGTATAATATTAGGATGGATCTCCAGGAGGTAGGATGTGGAGATATGGACTGGATTGGGCGGGCCCAGGATAGAGATAGTTGGCGGACGCTTGTGAGTGCGGTAATGAATCTTCGGGTTCCGTGAAATACGGGGAATTTCTTGACTAACTGCAAACCAGTTAGCTTCTCAAGAAGGACTCTGTACCATGGAGTAAGTAAGTAAGTAATTGTAGGTCCTGATAATACAGGAATAATAATACCCTTGTATAATGAGATGTGACACATTGTACTTTTACATGTGGTCAGGAAATTCTTTAAGATATTCTTCAAAGAGTTTATAATCACTCACACATCTTTATGCTGACGTATCCCAAATAGTAAAATATTAATTTTTCTCCAGTAAAAACTCTAAACATAAAAATATTTAATATATTTCCCATTGATATCCTCAAATCGACGACTTTATACTTTTCAAATTTATCAACAAGCACCGGGTAAGTTAATTACTCAAAATACAATCAATAACAAATAATCAGAAGTTCTAACAAACGATGGACTTGTCACATATTAACTGGTTACTCTCCAACAGACAGACATGAGCAGTAGCTTCACAAACACAGACTGTTCAATTAAATACGACTTCACAATAATGGCACTACGCTTTTCGGAAGGCATGGCTTATTTATGTTAAAGCGAAAAGAATCCATTATTATTAGCTCTCAATTTAATATGATAATATTAAAATAAACGTAAAGTATAATTGGAATTTATATTGCATGATTAATTTCTAAAATTATGTAATTAATAGTTATTTACTATGTACATACACACATATAGTGTAATATTTACGGGTATATATAACACGCTATATTGTTTCTAGTAAAAGCGCTCTCGCTCTCCTCAGTCACTTGCTCCTATATCTCTATTTGCATGACTCATAACTACATTTCGCGTAATACTGCCTAATCCTAAAGATGGAGCAAGTAGCTTCAAATAGTGTATCAAATGTACTCCAATACTGCAAACGTCAAAACAACACCAACGAATATCTTAAAGTTTTCGTAGTATCTATAACTATCAGTATACAGATGTGACCTTTAATCCATTTAACTAACAAAAGTAACTGTTGTTGTGCGTTTTAAAGTCAACAACTATACGTTTAAACCTACAGGTTGTGGCAGCTTAAATCCTTGTGCTTACTACGGATGCGTGTATGAGATGTTTGCAGACAAGACCGGGCAAAACGACAAACACGTTTACTCCAGTAATACAATTTTTAAATCTAATTAACATGTATTACTTAAATAATAACCTTATTTTGATTGCAAAGTTCCTTTCATTTACGAACTGTCTTATCAAGAATGACATGAATATATTAATGTAAGGTAAAGTGCACCCATGTACAGGCACTGAGGCTCTGTACAGGCCGTACGGCCCATAGGGGGAGTAGAGGTATAGCTCTACTCTTTCTTGACCACGGCACTAGAAAGGGGGTGAGGGGTCAGCGTCACGCCCCGGTCGCTCTTTAGCCACGGGAAAGACCCGGTACTCATTTACAGGAGGCTGGGTGAGCCCAGGGCCGGTCTTGACAGATGCAGAAAATCTCGCCCCCATTGGGATTCGATCCCCGGACCGTCCAACCCGTAGCGCAGTCGCTATACCGACTGCGCTACCCAGCCCACTCTGCTCAATACAATATCTGTACTTTAATGGTCACCTTAATCGTATTCGCGAGTTTTTACGTTGTCACGTCTGTGTAATGATGGAATCCTGTCTTCTCGGAGATGAAGTTGGATCTCTGAGCAAGTATAAGTAGCCCCGGTGTGTTCACGTAAAGTGTCGCCTTTCTCTTCAAGCGTAAACAGTCCATAATTAGTTTTTAACCTTGAAGATTGTGACACGTTTCTTAGAAATATCGAAAAACTTTGTAGAACGAAGCAGGTTCACTTTCTAAAATTTCGAAATCTTAAACCAAGTTCGTTATAGTTTTCATTACGTCAATTTTGCTACTTTATGTGTAAGCGTTATTGATTAGTGGTGATTTTTGTCATTGATTATTATGCTTGAAATGTGCAGAACTGAAAAGCATTTTGTATTATTATTTTTAATAATATTATCATTATTATTATTATTATTAATAATACACACATATTCCTTTCATTGTATTAATTACAATTAACCCTAAATATTTTTTCCTTCATTTTGATAAGAGACGATTTTAATTGCAATAAATATTTTTGTCTTAAACAGGGGTTTGCCGTAATCTTCATTTAGTTAGCTTCCTTTTTTCCCTTCCACTTGCTCCCTTTCTGTAGAAGGTCCTTAAACTCTTGAGTCAATATATATAAAAATTAATTATTGAATTGGGACCGCGGTAGCACAGTGGTTAAGGTGCTGTGCTACAAATCTGGAGGTCGCTGGTTCGATCCCAGCTGGTGTCAGTCGATTTTTCATTGACATAAAATCCTTCCGATTGCACTATGGCCCTGGGGTCGACTCAGCCTCTAACAGAAGCATTTCCTGGGGGTAAAGGCGGCCGGTGCGTAAGGCTGACAACCTACCACCATCCTGTGCAGCTGTCACGAAATCTGGGAGCCTTAACTTCCTGGAACCCTCTGGGCCTGTCCAGGCCTGTAATGGGACTGCTTTAATTATTGAATTGAATGGAAAAGTTTGAAACGTGACTAAAAGTACACATTCTAAAAGTCACTCACTATATCGTATTGACAGTCATTTTTGAATTGCCAAAATTTACCTTCAGTCCTGTACCTATGGTGATCTTCAAGTCTATGACCTTCCACTATGCGTGCTTGTGTATACTGTCTTATATAATGTGCCAAAATAAGTATGACTTGCAATAAGTTCAGAAACAACCAGAATTGCACACAATATTTATTAAAAATTATTTTACCACAACCTAAAATTTTAACGTCTTTTATGTTTCCTTCGAGTTATATGGATGTGCAGAAAATTCACAATATGCCCAATTACGTATAACAGCCAGGATTATCATGAGTAAGAACGCCTGAGTCAAATGCTAAAGAGGTTGAGCACTTTTGCAGCATGGGTAAATATAATAATTGATCTTTTTTATACAGAGTCTGAAGACCGATCTCGGATGTGGACAAAAGCTTATGTCTTGCATATTAACCATTTAAGGACGAAAAATTGTCCATTCTATTAAAAGGCCCAGATCGTACCACGTAGTAAACACTTTTCTCCTCGGCTATAAAAGCCGGTCGTTGAAGGTTGTATAAGGAACACTTCGCTGTTTTTCCTCAGACGCGTACAAACGATACAAATATTTTGTGGGAAGAAAGTAGAATTTTTGTATGTTATGACTAATGATACGTAAGTAACCGCTAGGCTTTAAACGGTTAAACAGAACGTTCTTATTCATCCGTAATACTTATGTTTCCTAAAAAATCTTACGTTTTAAATGCAAGGAAATATATCTTTCATTGAAAAACCAGCAATAAATACAGGCTCATTATTTCACGCGTTTTCTTCACTGATTCACTTTGCTTGTTATTTCATTTTATATTATGTCTGGGTGTAAGGTATCATAGTACTGCCTCGCCATTTCTAATTAAAATAGCTTTATACCCCCACAGGTATGTTTCATTCCATCAGATTTAAGAGAGTTTGGTTGGCTTCCGAATGAAAACTTGGTATTATACCACATTGCATGAAAAATTCCGCAATTTAAACAAGAACTATTTTACTTGTTGTGTAAAAGCGTATGTTACAGAAAGTGTTTGCTGTTGCAACGTACAAAACGTAAAAAAATCCTGTAATCCATTCTCTCTCTCTCTCTCTCTCTCTCTGTGTCTCGGAGAAACAGATTTTTGAGAAGCGGGACGTGAGTTATGTTAACGACAGTGGCACCATTATTCTGAATCATACTGTTCGTTGTCCCGAACAACAAAGTGGATGTCCGCTTTTATAAAACCATCCTAACACTTAACATCAGCCTCAGTAACGGGAGAGGGTCCTGATGTTGACATTTGTGCTGACACATGATTCAGCTGAAGTGCAATACACGCATTTTATTACATGTTGAAACAAACCTCAATGTGTAATCTCGGAAAGCATTTATAGCAGCAAACAAATTTTGTCTAAAATTTGTACTTATACTTCACTCACTAGAAAATATTCATTCTATACAGGATGTATCTAAATGCTTGGAGGATATTCAAAATTGTATTATTTAGATCATAATAAAAAAGTATTAAAATTTTAGAAAATTAGTGACTTTTATATTTAGCACTTGTTACAAAACCAAAAAATGAGCTTCGCTTTTACGATGTAATTTTATTATATAGTGATCAACAGAATATTTCATCCACTCATGTGGCCATTCTCAGGGTGGTAAATGCAAGAACATAAATATATTTTTAGTGCGTCAGAACCACTCCAAAGTTAAAATCATGCAGTTTTGGATAACATTTCTCTTAAATGGTAAAACAGTGGTGAGAATAAAATATTATAATTAAAGCTTTTGTCTCTAGTGTGATTCCATAGAGTGACGTACATAGCAGACATGTGCAGGGTTGTGATTCAGATTTTAATTTTGTAGTGATCCCTACACTATAAATACATTTGTACTCTTGCAGTTACCGCACTGAAGGTGGCGACATGAGGGGCGAAACATGTAGTTGGTCACTACGTAAAAAAATTATATTCCTAGAACCGAAGAGAATTTGTTGGTCCTTTTATAAATATCGTACTTCAAATTAATGCACTGAATATGGAACATATCAAACTAGTGGGTTTGGCATTAGATGAAACATTAAATTAAAAAAATAAATACTCTACAATGACATAATATATTTACAAGTCTTTGAGAATATTTAATTCCTGCGTCCATATTTCCATAAATGTTCTTTATAATATCCTGGGCCTTATCAGAGATTCTGTATGGGAAATTTCTGTGTACATAATGTACTAAAGAGAACTATATTTCAGACCAGTCCACATTTATTAATACAAATTGTATAAGCCACACATTACGGCTCAAAAGTTTAAGCTATCATCAGTCCTCATAGGCGTCTACACATTAAATACTTAGTTTTTAAAACTCCCTTAGATTAAAAGTGCTGAGATCTATTTCTTAAAATGGGAGTGTGAATAAGAAATCATAAGAGAAGTCACATATTTTTCTTGTGTTATTTACATACATCATTACTGTTAACATTAAGATATTGTGTGGTATTTCAGAAATACTAGAATGGATTAAATAAACCTTAATGCATAAAATTGTTAATATCACATAACTTTCTGGACGAGTGCATATGGTTCGCATGTTTATGCTGTGACAAAACGTACCAAAACGTAAAAACGAATTGTAGTTATTTGGAGTCATTGCACAAGAGAACACCATAACATTCTTTACAAAACCTGAAAAGTAATTTCTTTTATGTTTTGCTGACCGTGCATCTCAGTACATACAGCTTAGAAATTAGCCAAATTTATGCACAAAATTTTGTTTACAATAATTTTATTTCATTCCTCTACATATTTCAAGCACCATGTTATTATCACACCCATAGGTGTGATAATAACAGAGGATGTATAATAAAATTTTTACCTCCTGATGATGAGCACATGGTGCTTGAAATATGTAGAGGAATGAAATAAACTTATTGTAAAACAAATTTTGTGCATCAGGCTGGTTAATTACTAAGATAAATATACTGAAAAGTAATGTCGAAAAATTCGCACGTTAGACCTAAACAACTATTGCATTGTAGATTTACATTAAATTAGGCAAAATGTCATAATTTTGAGCAATTGTTTCATTACACTTAAATTCTTGCAAGTTAAGGTGAGCAAATATAATAATAATAATAATAATAATAACAACAATAAATACTTTACTTAAACAGAGAAATACAAGAGCTTGAACAGGGAACAACATACAAGTACCTAGGGGCTGAAGAAAGTGAGGGCATTCACCATCAACATATGAGAGGAAGATTGAAGAAGGAATACACGAGGAGATTAAGGATGACACTGAAAACCGAGTCGTACGCAAAGAATAAATTTACAGTAATTGGAGCATTAGCTGTTACAGTATTAAGATACAGTTTTGGTATTATTATTGGAGATTACAGGAAATAAAAAAATTGACTGGAAAACAAAAGGGTACTAACAATTAATAATATGCATCACCCAAAAGCTTATATAGATAGAATATGTGTGAAAAAGAAAGAAGGAGGAAGAGGCCTGTTAGAGTTTGAAGTGACATATAAAGCAGAGATGATCAATACTGCGGACTTTTTGAACACAAAATGTATAGAATACCAGTTTATAAATATTGTTAAAAGTCAAGAACGCAGTCAACCAAATATGAATTCAACAATTACATTGGGAGCGAGGATAGCAGAAAAATTAAAAGAGTTAAATGAGAACAGTGACAAGAAGAAAGAAACCATTTAACATATAACAACAAAATTAGAGAGTCCCCGAAGAGTAAATGGGAAAACAAAGTCATGCATGGCCAGTTTATTAGAATTATGGGTACACAGCTTATTACAGAAGAAGACACTATCCTATGGCTGTCGAAGCTGAAAGAAGATAATGAAAGTGAAATAACAGCAGCACAAGATTAGACATTACAAACCAAATGCGACAAAAATATTACAAACAGAAACATACAGCAAATGCAGACTCTGTAAACAGTTTGATGAGACAATGGAACAATTCAAATCAGCACGCCCAATACTGACAAAGTAACCATACATAAAGAGACAGGATCCAAGGAAACGGGGGTAAAATTAGACAACAATCACTGGTATGACCATGTACCAAAATCAGTTGAAACAAGTCACAAAATAAAGGTTAACATATTATGGAACAAAATAGTGCAAACTAACAGACCTATTTTTAACAATTCCTGATGATAAAAAAAGACTACGAATGTTAAAAGATGTTGCAATTTCTGTAGACAGAAATATGAAGGAGAAAGAAGCTGAGAAGAATTTAAAATATAAAGACTTCATAATAAAAATTCAGCGCATGCGGCATGTGAAAGCAAAAGTGATACCGGTACTAAAAGAGGCGACTGGAAACATTTCAAAATCATTCGGACAATACCTGAGCAACATACCGGGAAAGCACCAAATTAAGGAACTACAAAAACAGCCATATTGAGCACAGCACACATACTGCGGAAAGTGTTAATGTAAATGTACAAAACATATTTCACGGGTGAAATAAATCTACATTTACTGCAAATTGTAAATACAGGACAGCTGCAACACTATATATCATAGAAACATGATTTGTTTCAGGTGTATAATTGCAAATACCGTGCATAAAGATGATAACAAAGACAATAATAATAATTTTTGTTCTATAATAACATTTTATCTTGATGCATTTAAACAATGTACAAAAGTTTGCCTTAACTTTTAATATTATATTTTTTATTATAGATTTGGGACCTCAAGTCTTTCCACTTAAAGATATTCACAAAGAATTAATACTTCCATGTGTACTCGCATGTGAGTTCTGACATTTCCTTCAACTGTTAGGCAGAATTATGTAACCTGTAAAGTTTCACGGAATTAGTGGTGGTCATATTGAATAAAATATTTTTATACTGAGTATATTACTAGTATATTACATCGCCAATAATTTATACCAAAAATACATTTCCTAAGAAGAACTTGGTAAAATTTTAAGGTAGAAAGCGATTTCTAATTTCGTAAATCTTTTGAAAAAAGAAGTTGATGAAGAAACTGAGACCAGCTATTCTCAAAGAAATAATAAATTTAAACCCCCTTTCGCGGACGACGGAAGCATTTAGTACTCTTTGCTCTGTTTAAAAAGTTATACGTTGGATAAAACACAGGGAATTAATATTAATTTGATCCAGCTCCCACAAAAGAATTCCGAGAATTGGCCGAAATGAATGTTCCCATCTTACAGAGAGAATTAAAATCAATTTACTTTGAAAATATTTTGATATGCACTTACGATATTTAATCCAGTGCAAGAACTGAAATAATCTTTCATTTCGGTCCAAATAAGTGGCGATTTCCAGTCCTATCAAAGAACTCCATTTTATAGAAATCCATAAGAAAATGAGTGCGCAGTACCGATATGTTTCAAGTTACATCTTTAGTTTATACAAAAAATAATGGGATTAAATTTGTCTCTTTCATATTATGGACGTGCAAATTATATTTTAAGATTCACAAAAAGTGATTATAAACGGCAGGAAGTAAACACAGCCTTTTTTAAATTTTTTCACACATTGTTACTTTTGGTGTGTAGTAGGAAATTGAATCCTCTCATCAATATTTTAAGCATCTTACCGCCAGCATTAATTTTGTACGACGCCTACAGAATTATCTGAGGAAGATACTAAAGTCTTAGAAAATTTCGAGCAAAACTTGCTCGCCAAAATTAATCAAAGGGTACATAGTCATTTTTTAGGAGTACTGCAATCTTTCCAAAAAGTACATTTCGGTGCTTAACCCAATAAAATTTCGTAATGTATTATTATTCCAGAATTCGAAACAGCACTGCCTAACTCAACAGAATAGAATGCTTATCCGGCAACTAATATTCCAAAATATACTCCAACACTTACGCACGAAGTTTTATATTGCTTTATTGATGAAAGCTTCAACTTGCCCATATTCTTACCTACATTAATATAACGCAGACATATATCCCGCAATATCTGCGAATAAATTTTATCAGTATCTTTCAACTTTAGTATAAACTGATGTAGAGTAACGTTTCGCATTTCAGCCTTCCATATGAAGTTTCTGTATTTTTTACATTTCTTGTGCCTTCCAACAATCTCGCCAATTTGATCTTCCTTTCGCTTTTTGTTCAAATAATATGTGGTTAAGTATGAAAATCTTGAAGCTCCTCTTTGTAAAGTTTCATTGCCCTTTCTTTCAATGCCCAGTATTATCTAGTGAAGAAAGAATTACTAAAGACGGTACAATATAAAATTATATATATATATATATATATACCTTGCAATCATTACCCAAACAATAACCAGTGAAAGACACAACTGATAAACACCTTCAGTGCAAAATTCTCCAGATCCTCCTTGTTTCATCGCTCGTATGTTTTCATAGACATTCATCAAATCTTGTAGCTCAAGTAGCCACAACTTTTAAGTTTACAGAGACCGTTTATTGCTAGTTTATTTCTTTTAGACATATGTCAGTATTAGGTTTTAAGAAATCCAACAAGATGCAACAGTATGCAGATATTTATTTACTGCTAAATTACTCTACATGTTTCGGAAGTCCATCGCGCCCACCATCAGGAGTACATAAAACTGTAGTTGCAGCCTCTGGTACAGATCATACTGTAAAAGACAAAAGTTAAACTAATATTACGCTTCTAGCTTAACTTCTGTACTTTACAGTATGATCTGTACCAGAGGCTGCACCTACAGATTTATGTACTCCTGATGATGGGTGCGATGGACGCCGGAAACACGTACAGTAATTTAGCAGTAAATAAATATCTGCATACTGTTGCATCTCGTTGGATTTCTTCAACCTATAATTACGAAGCACGGAACCACGAATATAAATTTCAATATTAATATTTACTTAAATAAAGCTTCACTAATTATTCAGCACTCAATGTGGAACTACGTGTTGCACATCCACATGAAACAAACCAATAAAACTACAGTTTCTTTTATTTCAATTTCATATTCTTGTAGAGAGAAAGCGTTAAATTTGAAGTACCTTCTGGATGGTAGCACACATTTCCCGAATTTAATACTTTTTTTTTAAATTTCACTGTAGACCTAAATGCAATTTTGGTTTTTACAGCCAATGATTTGTTTGATCGGTTTATTAGCTGTGCTTACATCAAATATTTCACTACGTTCTGTTAAAGAAGCCAGACTTTATAATTAGCTATTTGTGTAATTATTCTTACACCTGAAAGGAACATATGAACACTGCGAATTTATAATCTTAGTAATTGACCAACTTAATACACAAATTCTTGTTTTATAATAAGTTTATTATACTCCTCTACATGTTTCGAGCACTATGTTCTCATCATCAGAAGGTCAAAATTGTATTACACAGCACCTGGTATCGTCACACTCAGTAGGAGGCCGTCCGGTGCACCGGACGGTCACCTACTGAGATGCACGGTCAGCAAAACATAAAAAACTACGAATTTATGCTTCATAAGAGCTAAGTGTCAAAGAGTAATATTTTCATTTCATAATATGTAACTAGTTGTGCTAAGTATGTATATGAGAATTTCGCATTGACGTTACCAATGGAGATTTTTTTAAATACTACAGTAACAAAATGTCACTCTTCGTTGTTAGTCACAGAGTGTTACATGTCACTGACTTATACCATTCAATAAATATTAAAATCTGAAATATCGGTATTCTATTATGGAACACGGTGTAAAATTTCGTACTGCAAATTTTTGTTACACTCATATATTACAAATATTATTGAAATATTAGTGCTTAAATTCACACATGCATATATGCCAACGATTTGTTTAAGACGTGATATGAAGTTTTCCCTCTTTCATTCCAATAAATTTATGTTGTTAGGAAACAGAAGACCGCAGCGTGTCGTCAGTCCCATTACGAATGTTGCAGGGCTCTGGCACAAACAGGGAACGTCATCGTTAAAGTCTTTGGGTGTATGAGCTATCAACCTGCGCTGAAGCCGGCATAATTGCTCTTCCGTTCTGCACCACACCGCGCCTACCACTCTCTAACCTCATCAGAACTGTCACACTGCCACGACCTTTACTTAAGAGAATGCATTTGATTTGTACAGCGTGGATAGAGTAACGTAACCCCACTGTCGGGAGAAAACATACAGATCCTGTCAAAATTATTAGTCTGTATCACTGCATGACTTTCTTTCCACTGGTCGCCACTTTCTAGGCTTATCGTCTACAAAAATTCTGAAGTCAAATTTAAGCAAAGATCTAGCCACAGAGAACATTAAAGAAAATAACTGTAAAACCTCACACCCACGAAACACGACAGCACTTCAGCCTAATTATTTTGACCTGGAACACATCGGTTACTGGTCACAAGGGACAATCTCTTTCCCCAATATAAGCGACTACCTGCTTGCAGAAATATAGTCATAAGTTTTGTTTGTTTTTGGCCAAAAGTCCCTTCATTCACGAGGTTTCTAGATCACACACAACGACGCACCACAGTCGGTAGGACTCTTCTCGACGAGTGATCAGCTTGTCGCAGAGACCTCTACCTGAAAACACACAAAACTCACAACAGAAAAACTCCCATGCCCCCGGTGGGATTCGAACCCACAATCTCAGCGGGCGAGAGCCCGCAGACCTACGCCTTGGACCGCGCGGCCACTGGGACCGATAAAGTCATAAGTAGCATACACAAACACAACATCAATACGTTGTTGTGCGGATTATCATATTATAACGACAACTAGTAATGTTATTTTTGTTATTATATTTATATTTAGAGTGCAATGACTTCCACAAATCACATTTTACTTTCCTATGATCCAATTTTTTATATAAAATATCCATTAGGTGTGTCAGTATATTCTTACGGAGCCATTAAAACATTTTTTTCTTTCTCAGTGTTTAACACTGTATCCTAATTACCGTCACGGTAATATTTCTTAATTCCTCCTTTTCTTTTAGTTCCTGGTTTGATCCTCTGTTAATTGTTCTAGTCTCTCGTACTCAAGCTATTTCGTGAGATGTTTTGTATTCAGTTATCATTTGTCTGTGGCGACGAGAAAGTTTTCTTTGGTTTTTGAACGTTTCAGAAGAATCTGTTCCCCCACCGACAGCCCCACATTCCAAATTAACTCGGCAGAATTTCTCACAGTCGTAAGAATCTTATTTGTATTGTATATAACGACATTTTTAGCATCTCAATCTATAAATCCTTGATCGTTACTGAATAATAATTGTCAGATAAGCGGAAATGTTAAACCAAGACTTAATTCTAGTTTGTACAGGGTGACCCACGAGAACCTGACATCTTTAAAATAAACAGTACTCAGTTGTGTTTCAAGTAAATTCACATTTATTAATACAAAATTTGAAGCTTAAAACATGCCCTACTAGATGGTTAAGTTTTAAAAATGATATTGGTAAGATAACGACCGTCTTCTTGGACACAGTTTTCAAGCCTTTTTTTTAAAATCCTCCATGACACGGACCAACAACTGACGATCGATCGAATTTCCTGACAGATGGCTTCCTTCAAATCATTCAGCGTACGGTGTTTGTGAGTGTAAACACGCGATTTCAAATACCCCCAAAGAAAAAAATCACACTTTGAAAGATCGGGAGAGCGAGGGGGCCACGGCACGTCTCCGAAACGGGAAATGAGGTGCCCGGGAAACATGTTCCGAACATGTTCCGAACATGTTCCGAACATGTTCCGAACATGTTCCGAACATGTTCCGAACAATGGTCATTGACTCGTTTGCAGTGTGCGCTGTGGCACCATCTTGTTGAAACCACACATTGGCACAGTCCCCCCCTACTGAGTACTACCCATTCAAAAGATGTCAGATTCCCGTGGGTCACCCTCTACTTCTACATTGGCCTAGAGGGGCTGAAATACACCACGACAGAGCTAAATCACCTCATGCGTCTCCACATAAGGATAAATCGCCAGATCTGCCCAGCAAGAATTATGATTGCTGCAATCTCAGAATCAAGTGCGAAACTGTACATGTAGTTTTATTCGTATTGTTATTGTCATTGTCATTGTCATTATTATTACACCATTATCGTAATCATTAGCATGAATATCTCTCATTTCGTTATAGCATGGGCGTAACTCGTTAATTTCCGCACATCACCGACACTCATTCACGTTGGCGTTCCTTTCATGAACAAGAAGTGCTCTAAACATCTTGCACAGAAGTGATGATGAAGTAAAGTTAAACACAAAGAGAATGAAGAATTCCCTGCTTTATTGCCACGAAGAACCGCTCAATACACTGAAGACGGAAGTTCAGCAGTTTCTGTAGACACAATGCCGCCGTCACGCTACACCAAGTGTAGCCTTTCAGAGTTTATTAACTTCAAATTTCATCTGACAAGGGATCCTTCAGAAAAGTGGCAAACAATGAAATGTAGTAGAAATTATGGAGCAGAGAAGATTCGGGGCATACAAATCTTGAAATACGGAGATGGTTTTAAAGAAATCGTTCAGAGGAGTGACAAAACCTGAGAGAGGTAGAAATTAAAGGCCGAAAAGTAGTCTTGTCTTTTGTGGAACTGTTGAAACAGAAACAAAGGTTTAAGGAACTGGCTGAGAAGATTGGCAAAGGCACATGGGCTGGAAATTAAAGCAGTTTATATTTAAGTAACTACTGAGAAAGGAATAAGATTTTGATAGAGGTATTTACGCTGGTACTTTTGTTATAAAATCTTGAAAGAAAATACACCATAATATGTGCCAGGAAGGCTCCTTCTTGCTCTCTTGTTTAGCTTATAAATTATTTGCCTTACACTAAACTAATATCAAGGTAAATAAATAAATAAATAAATAATTTAATAGCCCTAAGAGTTCTGAAGGCTTATATTATGCATTATATGTTGAGGTTAACTTTTTATGTAGAGAAAAGATTAGGGTATAACAATGAAGACTTATACGTTCTTGTACATTATATCGAACCAATTTAATCAAAACTAAAATTTTATATACTCGTAAAATAATATATTGTAATACTTGCCAACCTGCTAGTGCTGGCTTTTATTGGAGTTTAATACCCTACAGTCGAAAACGTACAGTGTTGATTTACGTCATTAATAATCCAAGAACAATATTCTTAGCGTGCGTTCAAACACACAACTTGCTTTACATGTATTAAACACATGTTACGAACTAAAATTCATCATCATCATCATCATAAACATCAAGAATTGGACCCTTTAGTCCGTTCCGTCTCCAGAGTTACAGCTGCTCGCGCCAACGCTTCTTCGGTCTTCCAATTGTTCTCCTTCCTTGTGGTCTGTAGTGGTATGATTTCAAAGGGATTCGGTTTTGTGGCATTCTTTG
>Ga0123352_10010571_pt1 | contig 14482 bp, 9 predicted proteins | sample TergutLab28metaG_FD_89700 | JGI IMG/M metagenome (GOLD analysis project Ga0123352, IMG submission 89700) | Labiotermes labralis P1 segment gut microbial communities from Petit-Saut dam, French Guiana - Lab288 P1 | ecosystem: Host-associated > Arthropoda: Insects > Digestive system > Gut ... | reverse complement strand
CCGGCTATGGTTACGCTGCCCATATTTGGCGGATGTATATTTTTGGGTGCTGTGCTGCAAAATAGAGAGCGGCTGCGGTTTGTTTTGCTGGCCTTTTTGCCGGTTTGTTTTGTCATTCTTCCGATTAATGCGGCGAATATTTTGCTGCTCACACCGGCCATAGCGTATACGTCCTATAATATTATTAACGACAATGTTTTTGAGCGTTGGAGTATTAGGGATGCTGTAAATCTTTATGTAAAACTTGCGGGGTTTGTTGCAATTGTTATGCTAATTATAGGTCATAATATGTATGAAGTATTTCTTCCTTTTGTGTTTATGTTTTTTGCAAGCTCCATACTGTTTTTGCGAATGGCGAGACACAGTACAGAGTCGCGTACTGTTAAAGATAACCGGTTTAAGGTGCTTAATGTTATATCTGTGCTGGGTGTGCTTTTGATGGGTGTGGCACTTGGCTCCGGACATGCCGCGAGTTTTATTGTTTCTGCTATTTCGTTTATTTATTTCCAAATATTTGTGCCGGTATTTCTTTTTGTAGTTGGCATTATATTGTTTTCTATAGGTCCGACAATTCAGTGGCTTATAGATTGGTTTATTGCAAACGCACCGGGAAGGGCAAGAACAGAGGACTATCTATTTGGCGAAAGCGAAAATTTAATGGATATGGGGCCGGATTTAAATGAGCTTCAGTCTTCATTTGCACTGGACGCATTACTTATGATTATATTTGTGGCACTATGCGTTTGTATTTTTATATTTGTATTAAAGTGGCTGAGAAATAAGAAAACAAAAAATAATCAGCTGGGTGTTATGGTAGCGCTTTTAGATGATAGACGAAAGCCGCGTAGTAAAAAAGAAAGCCGCGAAAATCGCCCAACACGGCGATTACGTGAATATTACCGACGCTTTATAATTTTGTGTGAGCAAAATAAAATTCCTAAAATTCCATCTACTACTACTGCTGATTTGGAACATCTTTCCGCAGACAAATTTAATATGCCAATGGAAGCGGCAGAACTCCGCAAATTATATATCGGTGTGCGATACGGCAAAGAACCCGCCGGGCGAAAGGATGCTAAGCGGGCAAAAGAACTGTATCAGCAATTTCGTAAGGCTGGGAAGGGACTGTTATGACCCCAACACCACTGCTGCAATTATATGTGCTAATGGGTACATGGCATTTTTTGCTTGCTGTTGTGTGTTGTGCTGGTTGCCCACTTCCACCAGTGTGCTAAGGGGTGCCATGTGCAAACTATAGCGGAATGCGCGCAAGTAAACCCTTCTGGCAAGGCCAGGGTAAAGCTGATTTGCGGCAAGCTGCAAACGAAAGCTAAAGTTTAGATTTTCTCGCTGATATGGGTTTGGCAAACGGTAAATGGTAACGGCTTGTCCGTTCCTGTTTTGGCGGCTTAGTCCGTTAAAGAACATGATTTGTGCAGTGGGTTTATCGTTTACATACCGCACAAATGCGGGCACATGATTGCCTACACCATCCCGGTGCAGGTCTATTACTACTTGAATGGAGGGATTGTCTGCAAGAATTTGGCGGATGACAGGTTCCATGCGCTCATAAGCGCCCTGGATACGACTTCTGCCGTCCATCATATCAAAACGTTCTATGTGGTGGTATGTTCTAATTCCGTAGTTTTCTTCCAATACTTTTGCAAGATAGGCGCCCACGCCCATTATGCCTGTCATGGGATATGCGGGATTGCTGTCTGTAAACATTTCTGTAGAGTGGGTATGAAAAATTAATACCTGTGGGCCGTCCATAGATGTGTCAATGGTTAGATCCGCTTCCAAAAATTCTAAAACATTTATGTCTGAGGGAAATAAAATTGTTTCGGGGTCTACCAAAAAAATGCGATGTGTGAGATAATTAAAATTCGTAAGCGCTTGGACATATTCGGGAGAAAATGTAATGCTTGTATTTGGCGGCGGCATTGGGATTTTTGGCGGATTAGCGAATGTGATATCATCAATGCCAAGTACAGTGGGTATTACATCGGGTATGGGCACATGGATATCTGGAATTGTTACTGGGTCATCAAATAGCCATAGTGGTTCTGGCGTAAGCCTGCTTACGGCCCATGTAAACAGTGCTGCACCACATAGCAGTATTAGCCCCAGCATAAGTCTTTGTTTTAAGATGCGCTTTTTCATTTGTACCCCCTTTAATATTCTTACTTAATATATATGCCGGTAGGAGGCTTTAAAATGTTAGACAATTTTCTTTTTAGTTTGAATGTGGTTTTTCCCGTTTTCTTGGTGATGTTTTTGGGATATTTACTAAAAAAGCGGGAAGTGATTACTTCAGGATTTTTGTCAAGCGGTAACAAAATTGTGTATTATATTGGACTGCCGGCATTATTATTTAGAGGGGTTTACACAACTGAAATTGGCGAATTTGTAGATCTGGGATTTATCGCATTTACACTTATTTCATCGGTAGCGGCTTTCTTCATTATATGGGGGGTATCCGCTATTTTTTTAAAGGAAAAAACTGTACGTGCCTCCTTTGCGCAGGGGGCTTATAGAGGAAGTTTTGCCCTTTTGGGTATTCCCCTTATTCTTAATTTGGCTGGATATGCGGGAATGGCGCGGGCGGCCATTGTTATTACTTTTGTTGTTCCGTTTTTTAATGTGTTTTCTATACTGGCCCTTGCACCCTGCACTGGAGAAAAACTTGGCTTTTGGGCAACCATTTGGACGGTGCTAAAAAACCCATCTAATGTAATGATTGCAATTGGTATTTTACTTGCGGTTTTTGACTTGTCCTTGCCTGTAATGGTAAGCGGCTCAATTAATACTGTGGCAAACCTTGCAACACCGCTTGCGCTGCTTTGCTTGGGGGGTGGCATGGTTTTTAAAGGTTTTGACGCAAAGTTTAAATATGCGGCTATTGCAAGCGTGATAAAAGTCATTATTATGCCGATTATAATTACCACAATTGCAGTATTATTTGGATTTAGAGATTATGAATTGGCGGTTATTGTAATACTGGTTGGTGTACCTTCGGCAGTGGTTGGATATGCAATGGCGGCGCAAATGGGTGGGGATACCTATGTTGCCGGTACTATTGTTGTGATTTCTACAATTATGTCGGCAGTTACGCTTACGGTGTTTATTTATGTACTTCGTGCACTTTCGTTTTTGAATATATAGGGGTTTAATGTGAAAACTACAAAAATTATAGTAATCCTTGGAGTTTTGGGGTTTGTGCTTATCATTTCTAATGTGGTGGGCAGTGCGAATGTTCCTGTTAGTCATGTTTTGCGTATAATACTGTACCGTGTATTTGGCTTGGGAGATGTTTCGGGGGTATCGGCGGCTCATGCTGCAATAATTTGGGAATTACGCTTGCCAAGGGTGCTTTTGGCGTTTATTGTAGGTGCGGCGCTTTCGGTTAGTGGGGCAATCATGCAATCTGTGTTGCGTAATCCGCTGGCGTCTTCTTATACACTTGGGGTTTCCAGCGGGGCTTCTTTTGGTGCAGCATTAGTTATGTTTACAGGTCTGCCACTGCTTTTTAATGCAACTATGGCTTTGTCCGGCTTTGTTTTTGGCATGGCTACAATTTTGCTGGTTATTGCCATCGCATCAAAAATGGATGGGCGCATGGAGAATATTACAATCGTATTGGTGGGTATGGTTATCGCACTGTTTATTAATGCAATTACCACATTACTAATGTCTCTAAACCGCGAGCAGGCCCAAAGCCTTATTTTTTGGCAAATGGGCAGTTTTTCTTTGCAGCAGAGGTGGGATGCGGTTATACTGCTTGCCCCCATTACTCTGGTAGGTGTGCTTATTGCCTTGTGGTATAGCAGCGAACTTGATATTATGACTTTTGGGGAAGAGCAGTCTCAACTTATGGGCGTAAATTTACGGCAAATTAAATGGATACTACTTATAACTGCCGCCGCAATAACAGGAAGTTCCCTTGCGTTTGTGGGTATTATTGGCTTTGTAGACTTGGTAGCGCCTCATGTTGTGCGACGTATATTTGGATCAAAGCATAGGCTTATTATTCCCTTATCTGCAATATTTGGCGGTGTATTTATGATGCTGTGCGACCTTGTTGCGCGTACAATAGTGGCCCCAAGTGAATTACCGGTTGGGGTTGTTAGCGCGCTTATTGGTGCACCGTTTTTTGGATATGTGTACTTCTCGCGAGGGAGGAACATCCGTGCTGGTACTTAAAAATGTAAGCGCAGGTTATGGCGGTATAGATGTCATCCATAATATTTCTCTGGAAATAGTACTTGGGCAAAATTTGTCCATTATTGGGCCAAATGGCTGCGGAAAATCTACCCTGCTAAAAGTAATGGCGGGACTTTTGCCTTACAAAGGGGAAATATTGTTAAATGGACAGCACGTTAATCGTTTAAAACGGAAGCAGATTTCTGTAAAAATTGCAATGTTAAGCCAAATAGCACCTATGTATTTTTCATATTCTGTTTATGACACAGTGATGATGGGGCGATATGTACATGGGGGCGGTTTTTTTGGCGCACCGTCAAAAAAAGATAAAGAAGTTGTAGAAAGCTGTTTAAAGTCTGTAGATATGTTTGATGTAAAAGAAAAGGATATTACAAAACTATCCGGGGGGCAATTGCAACGGGTTTATTTGGCGCGTACACTTGCCCAGGATCCCTCCGTTATTTTGCTTGACGAGCCCACAAACCATTTGGATCTAAAGTATCAAATTGAGCTGCTTGATTATTTAAGCAGGTGGGCAACAGAAGGTAACCGTGCTATTGTTGGGGTGCTTCACGATATAAATCACGCAATGGGTTTAAGCGAATATGTATTGGCTATGAAAAAGGGTAAAATAATGGCCTATGGTAAAAATATTATAACTAGTGCGCTGCTAAAAGATATTTATGATGTTGATGTTGCAAGGTATATGCGGCAATTGTTAGAAGCGTGGGAGACAAAAAAGGATTGAATACGTATATTATTATGACAACAGGGAGGTGATTTTGTGAAAATAATAATCAATTGGATTATAACTGCAGTGTTTTTGTATGTTTTATCGTTTTTATTCCGTGGTGTAACCATTGACGGAGTAGTCGCCGCGCTTGTTGCGGCAGTAGTACTGGGTGTGGTAAACGCTATCATAAAACCTGTGCTGCAATTTATTTCGCTACCGATAACCATATTAACTTTAGGACTTTTTTATCTTGTTGTAAACGCACTGATGCTGATGTTGGTGTCTGCATTGGTTCCTGGTTTTAGAATTGGCGGATTTGGTACAGCTTTTTTCGCGGCGATTGTGTTAAGCGTGCTAAACACGGTGTTTGCAAAAACGAAAAAGGGTAAAAGCAGGTAAGAAAAACAGATTTAATAATCCGTTGCTCTATACCTTTCCTTAAAGGATTTCAAAATCGCTGTTAATTCGGCTTGGTATTCCCGCGTGCGGCCCAAGCCTTTTTTTATGCGTGCGTTTTCTAGGCGAACACTATCGTTATCAGGTGCTATTTCGACAGCTTTAGATATCGCACTTTCTGCTTGGGGCCAATCGTGATCGTTGCGATAATATTCCGCAAGTTTTGCCAGCAAATTGGCATTTCTGGCACCATCAGCACTGGCTGCCTTTCGGATACACCCCAATGCTGCGGGGATATCACCTGCGGCGGAATGTATTTCAGCTTCTTTTACATAACAACCGGAAGATGGGTTTTTAATGGTGGATAGGGTTTGTAACGCTTTTTCGTATTGGCGCATGGTTTTGTGAACATCTGCAATTTTGTAAATGTAATATGGCTCAGATGGATTTAGGGTTATCGCTTGTTCGTAATAATGGAGTGCTTGAATATAGTTTTTTTGCCCATAGGCCATTAAACCATAAAAAAATGGAATGTCTGCATGGCTGGAGGTGAGGTTACTTGCTTCTTCTAAAGCTTTTTCAGCCTTTTCGTAATGTTTGCTAAGAATTGCGGCTTCAATATAGTGCAGGTGTATATTTAAATCCTTTGGCGCAAGCGCAAGTGCGCGTGTTAGGTAGTTTAAGGCCTCTTTGGAAGCTGATATTTGCATACAGGCTACAGCCATATTATTAAGCAGCCCGGCATTTTCCTCAAATTGAAGGGCGCGTTTGTAAAGTGGCAAGCCTTTGGCCGGTTCGCCTTTTCGTACAAGAAAGTCGGCTCGTTCTTTTAATTTCTCCCATTCCCGACGTGCTTCCCATGCTTTTAACGTAGAATGGAGCGCATCAAGCTCATGGGTGGAAAAATATTCTGTCAATTGTAAAAAATCGAGTAATCGCTTAGTAAAGTATTCTTCGCGAGTCAATTCCTTCATTTTTGAAGCAATATAAGAAAGACCAAGCTCGGACACCCACGTAATCATTTCGTCAGAAATAAAATCATCCACGCTTTCCCGCCAGTAGTGAAACACGTGATATAATGCTTCTTCTAAGGAATATACGTGAATATTCGTAGACTTAAAGGTGAAGGGGGTTTCGTTAATTTGTTGTGATACACAAAATTGCAGCATGGGAGATCTCCTTATATTAATGTTCGTTTTTTATAAAGGTATTAACAAAGAATCCAGTTTGCATTTTTTCGTTTAAACATCATTGCCATGTGGATATTATAACACAAATGGGTACCACCATCATCCGGCTTATGGAAATCTTGCATCTAATGGCATGCAATTTAGCAACACAGCGCAGCCCTAAGGACGTCCAGACAAAACATGAGAACTATCGGCTATATCGTTGTATACCCTATAAAACCTTGGTATAATTTATAAGCGCATTATTCAGTGAGTGTTGCAACGCTCACTAAACTTTCAAAGTGTGAGAATGTTATATTTGTTAGGGGCTTAGTATATATGACCAATAAACAACTAAAAAATCTAAAGGACAGGCTTTGGCAGGGGGCAGATCAACTACGCGCAAATTCTGGTTTGAAGTCCACCGAATATGCTACGCCTATCTTGGGGCTTATATTTCTGCGTTTCGCCCAAAGCAAATACAGTCAATATGAAGCGGAAATAAATGCAGAATACAACAAGCATAAAGGCACACGTGCCGAGCGTCCGATACATGAAATCGCCACCCAAAAATGCGGTTACTACTTGCCAGATGAAGCACGATTTGATTACTTATTAAACCTGCCTGAATCTGTAGACCTTGCAGAGAAAACCAAAACTGCAATGGAAGAAATTGAAAAATATACCGATGAGCTTGCTGACACGTTACCCAAAGATATTTATTACAGCGTTAATGGCGGAGATGATCCGCTTGTTTTAACAAAGCTGTTCAAAGTTTTTAAGGACATTCCCACGGATATCAGTCTTGATATTTTCGGTGAAATTTACGAATATTTCCTTGGGGAATTTGCGCTCGCCGAAGGACAGGGCGGTGGCGAGTTCTTCACACCATCCACCGTTGTTCGCTACATGGTTGAAGTGCTTGCGCCAACTGAAGGCGAGATTTTTGATCCAGCTTGCGGCAGCGGTGGTATGTTTGTAGCAACAGCACATTACATAACCGACCACGCCGCAAGAGGCAATGATATCAATCTCCGTGCCTATGGTGTGGAAAAGACGGGCGCAACCGTGAAACTCGCAAAAATGAATCTTGTTTTGAATAACATACGCGGCAGCATTACCGAAGCCAATTCATATTACCGCGACCCATACAATTCTTTTGGAAAATTTAATTATGTTATGGCAAATCCGCCGTTTAATGTGGATGAGGTAGAGCTTGCGCAAGTAAAGTCCCAGCCACGGTTTAACACATATGGAGTGCCGCAGAACAAAACCAAAAAGGCAAAGGGCGATGCAAAGGAGACTGTACCCAATGCCAATTATTTGTGGATTAATCTGTTCGCCACATCCCTAAACGAAAAAGGGCGCGCCGCACTTGTTATGGCAAACTCGGCATCTGATGCGGGGCATAGCGAGAAAGATATCCGCATCAAGCTAATTGAAAGCGGTGTCATAAGCCAAATGGTAACGCTCCCAACCAATATGTTCACGAGTGTTACCTTGCCTGCGACGTTGTGGTTTTTTGACCGCGCCAAGCAAAAAAAAGATGAAATCCTGTTTATTGATGCACGAAATATCTTCACCCAAGTAACGCGCGCACATCGCAAATTTTCGGATGAGCAAATAAAAAATCTTGCCATTATATCACGGCTTTATGAGGGGAAGACGGATGAGTTCTTGGCGTTAATAAGTGAGTATCAAACAATGGCTGTGGGTAGTTTTGCTGACTTTGTTGCTGCGCAGAATAAATTTTCAGAAGAACTGTTGAAATCAAAGGAATATCACGGAAGAATAATGGCTTCGGAACTTGAAGATGGCAAGTATCTCTCAACTTCAACTATTGCTGATTTTAGCGGTTTGCCAGAGTTTGCAGAATTGGGATTTGAAAATGAACTCAATTGCGCCGAAAATCTAGCGGCTTGTAAAGGTTTGCTAATAAAGCATATTGAAGAATTGTTGGGGCAGATGCACGCATTAGAGCGTGAAATTCACCACAGCTTAGGCGAGGATTACGCCAGACCAGAGCGAAATAGGCTGGGTAGATTATATGGAGATTTGAAAGTACAGTGTGACGAAGTTATATATATGCTGGATAACCTGCATTGGCTTTTATCTCGTTTTCCTAATGGTAAATATGTTGATGTAGTAGGGTTGTGCAAGGCGGCGCAATTGGGTGGCGAGGATGGAATTATTGCCCAAGATTATTCGCTTAACCCCGGGCGATATGTGGGTGTGGTAATTGAAGATGATGGCATGACTGAAGATGAGTTTAGGGCGGAGATGCGGTCACTCAACGATGAACTTACGACACTTAATGCTGAAGCAAATGAATTAGAAAAAACGATTGCGGAAAATTTGCAGGCGATAATTCGAGGGCAACAGCATGCGAAATAACTATTTTACATGGAGAACCGTAATTAACTTGATTAGTGATTTGTTTGAAGGGATGCTGTTGTTGATGAACGTTACGAAAAGTACTTGGCAGCACTTTCTATCGTAAATATAATAAACACAACACTCAGCCGAAAACATGTAATGCTGCCAAATGTAGAAGCTGCGAAAATAGCGATTGATGTTGTTAAGAAAATTTCGTTGATGGAAGTAAAAGATGAATTTCAATAAACCGCAATTAAGGTGATTTGGTTCGTTACAAAATTTTTGCTGGCATGGTGATTGATTATGATTGAATGGGTTGAAAAAAAACTTAATGATGTTTGTGAAATTGGAAGAGGTTCATCTCCACGCCCAATTGCCGACCAAAGATATTTTATTAATGGTGAAATACCGTGGATAAAAATAGCTGATGCAACCAAGTCAAATAAATATATTTATGAAACAAAGGAACATGTAAATGAGTATGGCGCATCTTTTAGCAGAATGTTACAGCCGGGGGCACTGATTATCGCTGCAAGTGGTACATTAGGATTTCCGATGTTTCTTGGGGTTGAGGGTTGCATTCATGATGGTTGGCTTTACTTCAATAACTATAAGGGTATTTCCCCTGATTATTTATACTATCGTTTGATAACTTTAAGAAACTATTTTAACGCACTATCATATGGTGCAGCTATTCAAAACATTAACACTGAGATTGTAAGAAACACGCAAGTTTCAATTCCTCCGCTCGCTACCCAAGCTCGCATTGCCGAAATCCTCTCCGCATACGATGATGCAATCGAAAACAACCGCCGCCGCATTGCACTACTCGAAAAAGTGGCGCGGGAGCTGTACCACGAGTGGTTTGTGCGTATGCGTTTCCCTGGGCATGAGAGTGCGAAGTTTGTGGGTGGTTTGCCGGATGGATGGGATGTTGTACCGTTTGGTACGCTCGTCGAAATAATTGACGGAGACAGAGGCACAAACTACCCGAAGCAAGGCGAATTTTCAAGCGAAGGATACTGCTTATTTCTAAATGCAGGAAATGTAACGAAAAATGGATTTAATTTTGCTAATAGTACTTTTGTTACAGAAGAAAAAGATAAAATTTTGCGTAAGGGAAGGCTTGAACGTAATGATATAGTCCTTACAACACGAGGTACAGTTGGCAATGTAGCTTTTTACAGTAGTTACATTCCATATAATGTCTTGCGCATAAATTCAGGCATGGTGATACTAAGAGATTCCGGATGCGTTTCACCAGAGTTTCTTTACATGACGCTAAGGAATGAATCTGTGCAGAAGATGATTGCATTATTTTCATCCGGATCAGCACAACCGCAACTTCCAATAAAAGATATGCGGAAAATGAAAATCCTCAAGCCAACAAATAATTTGGTGCAACAGTTTGCAGCAATTATTAAAGCAAAGTTAAATAAATCTGCGTTGTTGCAGACTCAGTCCCAAAATCTTGCCCGCCAGCGAGATTTACTTCTGCCCCGCCTAATGAGTGGCAAACTGGAGGTATAGCACATGCCAAAAATAATAACCGAAGATATGATTGAACAAGCTGCAATCGAACTGTTGATAACCGAATATTCACCGCATTACAAGCGGCTTAATTGCTACACCGAAAATCCTGAAACCCTGCCCGATGCGACTGGCAGAAGCGATAAAAAGCAGACCGTGCTGCCGGAAGTGCTTTTTAGCAAGCTATGCGACCTCAATCCCGATATCCCCGAAGATGTTGTAAAGCAGACTAGCGAAGATTTATGCCGCAACACCCATGGTGACCCATTAGAAGAAAACTATGACCGCTACCAAAAAATCCGCAACGGCATAAAGGTGTCATACAAAAAGGATGGCCGCGAAACACAAGGGCTTTTACGCTTGATTGACTTTGCCACACCCAAAAATAACAATTATATAGTCGCATCGCAAATGTGGATACGTGGAGAAATCCATTGGCGCAGACCTGATTTGATTATTTTCGTTAATGGATTACCGCTTGTGTTTATCGAATTGAAAAACTCCACCATTAACGTGAAAAATGCCTACGACAAAAACCTCACTGACTATCGCAGGGATGTTCCAGTATTATTCCACTACAATCAAATTTGCGTATTGTCCAACGGTATGGAAACTCGTCTCGGTAGCTTTTCTGCGGGGTATGAGCATTTCTTCGAGTGGTTAAAACTATCAGACGAAAAAGAGAATCCGAATCGTAAAGCTATAAAAGATGATTGCATCAGCCTTGAATATTTTTTACGTGGGTTATGTGCGCCCGATATGCTTCTTGATTATATTGAAAACTTCATCCTATTTGACCAACGCAAAGGCGGCATTATCAAAAGTAAGATTATTGCCAAAAATCATCAATTTCTCGGTGTTAACAATGCGTATCATGCTTTTGAAAACCGCAAAGAGCTCGGGGGCAAACTTGGCGTATTTTGGCATACACAAGGCAGTGGAAAAAGCTATTCAATGGCGATGCTTGCCCGAAAAGTAAAACATAAATCCGCCGGTAACTTTACATTTTTAATCGTAACCGACCGAGATGATTTGGATGGACAAATATACAAAACATTCCTGCGCGCTGGATTTATGAATGCCGAGGAGAAGGTTCAGCCCGCGACTGGTGCGAAGTTGCGCGAGGCGCTTGCTACCAACAAAAGCATTATTTTCACGCTGATTCATAAATTCCGTTACGACAAGGGTAAAAAATACCCTATCATCACCGAACGTGACGATATTATTGTTTTCGTAGACGAAGCACATAGGACACAGTATAAGAATTTGGCAGAGAATATGCGGACCGGATTGCCTAATGCGCAGTTTTTTGCTTTCACGGGCACGCCATTACTTGGAAGCAAACGGCTCACGCATTCATGGTTTGGCGATTATGTAAGCGAATATAACTTTGCGGAATCCATCAAAGACAACGCCACCGTGCCGCTGTACTACGTAAAGCGTGTGCCAGAAGTTGAACTTCAAAACGACTTTTTGGAAACTGATTTTGCTGATATCTTGGAAGATGAAAACCTAACCGAAGCTGAACAGAAACGGCTTGAAAATTATTATTCGCAGGAATTGGAAGTTATTAAACGTGACGATAGGCTTGATGCAGTGGCGCGGCACATTGTCTACCACTTCCCGCGCCGTGGCTTTCGCGGCAAAGGCATGGTTATTGCTGTTGATAAATTTACTGCTGTTAAACTATATGACAAAGTATCTTTTTACTGGCAGGAAGAAATAAAAAAGCAATACGCCGAAATGAGAAAAATTGAAGATGAAGCAAAGAAATTACAAGCTAAGGCACGTGTAGACTATATGCGCGCTGTCAAAATGGCTGTTGTTATAAGCGAAGATGCGGACGAAGAAGAAAAATTCAGAAAAGAAGGGCTGTCCATTTTGTCACATCGCAAGCGTATGGGTGATGTAGATGCAAACGGCGCGGATATAGAGGATAATTTTAAAGACCCAAACCATCCATTATCGCTTGTTTTTGTATGCGCTATGTGGCTGACTGGGTTCGATGCACCGTCGGTGTCCACGCTGTATTTAGATAAGCCGATGAAAGGGCATACGTTAATGCAGACAATAGCGCGGGCAAACCGGGTTTTCCCCGGCAAAGAAAATGGCATCATTGTAGATTTTCTTGATGTGTTCAAATATCTGAAACGCGCACTTGCTGACTATGCCGCCGATGATGAAGGGTTAATACCGGTTAAGAATATTGAGGTACTCCTTGAACAGCTACACGAAGCAATCGCGATAACATTAGCATACTGTGCCAAATATAGCATTGACTTAAGCCGTGTGATAACAGAAAGTAATGTATTTCAAAATTTATCACTGTTTGCCGATTATGCCAATATAATTGTTGGCAATGATGATATACGCAACGAGTTCAAGGTGCTTGCCAACACAGTAGATAATTTGTATGAATCCTTATGCCCTGATATTTTCAAGATGGACTTTGAGCCGCAATATAAAGATGCAATTTTATATTTGCGTGGCGTAGTAGATGGCAAAATAAGGCCCGATAAGTTGGAATCGGCAAAAGAGCGGATAAACGAGCTGCTTGACCAAAGCGTTATGGTTGCCGAAGAAGCACGGACTTACACGATAAATGAAAGTGGTAAGGAAATTGATATTTCGAAAATGGATGTTAACGAGCTCCGTGAAAAGTTCAAAAAAATACGAAACAAGAATCTTGAAATTGCTGACCTTCGTGTGCATATCGAAAAAAGGTTAGAACAGATGCTCCGCAAGAACATCACACGCTCTGACTTTGCAGAGCGTTACAGGAAGATCATTGATGCATACAATGCTGGTGGCTCGCAAACTGACGATTTCTATGAAAAGATATTGAAATTTATGGAGGAACTTCGTGCTGAGGAGGATCGACACATAAAAGAAGAATTGACTGAAGAAGAACTTGAACTATTTGATTTGCTATGTAAGGAAAAGCTTACGAAGGACGAGGAGCAGCGTGTGAAACTGGCGGCAAAGGAGTTATACTCGACTTTGATTTCACGTAAAAGCGAGTTATTTGTCGTGGGGTGGCAAAATGATGCAAAGCCTAAAGAGCGTGTTCGTTCAACTATAATTGACTGCTTAAACAGTGTATTACCCGAAAGTTACGATAGAGATATTTTTGCAGCCAAAAGTAATAAAGTATATCAACATATAGTCGACCAAGCCATCATGGGATATGCTTGGGTCGCGTAAATAAGAGAGCGGTGCAGATGAGGTTAAAGTAATTGTTAAACGCGCCCGAGGGCGACCATTTCGAGTTAAGGAAATAAAAATTCTCACATTGCAAAGTGCAAAATAAATGGTTAAAATCCTTTTGAAGAAAAAATCACAGAGTCATAGTCGCAATTAAGCTTTATAAATATCATACAGTTAAAAAATTCGCAGAAAAGTGTCCTGCGAATTTTATTTATATAATATTCCTTACACGCTATAGTGGGATCATACTATCCAGATTACATTTTTTTATCAGATTGCACCATTGTCCGTCTAATGGCTGACAAAAGGTTGTTGCCTGACTGAGAATTGACAAGGATCGCTTTAAAAGTGTTCATAACAGACCTCTTGCAGGGATTAGAATGAGTAGCCGTTGATGTTAAACGGCATAAGGCACATAGCATCGAATTCGAGCATAAAGGTTGCTTGGTTCGGCCTTTTTTCGTTGTTATTTCTGGTTTTTTACTATTCAAAAATAACCCCCTGCAAAGAAAATAAGGTGTGATGACCTATTTCGGAAAAACATCTATCACTAGACAGATGTAAAAAGCTCGTGCTTCGCCCTTAACTGTTTCAACTATTCCCAGTATCTGCTCAGCAGGGCCTATTTCACGAAAAGGAGATTTCATGCCAAAAAGTAAAAGTATCATTCACCAAGTTAAAGAAACACTTAATCAAAAGCTGCGTATGTGCAACGCTACTTCTAAGCCTGTGTTTATAAGGGCTAGAAGGGTATCGCAACCCTCTAGGCTAGTGACCGTCAAAAACACGTTTTTTGTACAAATATTAGAAAGATATTAGAAGAATGCCCCTAATCGCAAATCAATAAACTACGCATAAACCAGTGGTT
>Ga0123352_10010570_pt1 | contig 14484 bp, 8 predicted proteins | sample TergutLab28metaG_FD_89700 | JGI IMG/M metagenome (GOLD analysis project Ga0123352, IMG submission 89700) | Labiotermes labralis P1 segment gut microbial communities from Petit-Saut dam, French Guiana - Lab288 P1 | ecosystem: Host-associated > Arthropoda: Insects > Digestive system > Gut ... | reverse complement strand
TGGTCTCTTTCCCTCCGGTTTCCCCACCAAGACCCTATACACCCCCCTCTCCTCTCCCATACGTGCCACACACCCAGCCTATCTCATTCTTCTCGATGTTATCCCCTGCACAATATTGGGTGAGGGGCACAAATCGTTTAGCTCCTCGTTATGCAATCTCCTCCATTCCCAAGTTACCTCATCCCTCGTAGGTCCAAATATTCTCCTCAACACCGTGTTCTCAAACACCCTCAGCTTCCTTTCCTCCTGCAATGTCAGCAACCAAGTGACATTCTTATACATACAATAATTAATATGCTAGACAGTATGCATGGTCCAAGTTCTTTACATGCCAGCAATCTGCAAGCATAACTAAATGAAACTAATAAGTGCAACAAACAGAAACATGAAATTTGTTGCAGATATCATAGCAGCTCACATGAATCGACAGCTGTGCAGTCTCATTGGTGTGGAGGGTGGACACTCTCTTGCCAGTAGCCTTCCTGTGCTACGGACACTGTACAGTGTGGGTGTACGATACTTGACACTCACATCAAAATGCAACACACCATGGTAATTATTTGTCACATGAACAATACCTTACATAAAGGAAATAAACAATTAAATCAGGAGCTTAGATTCATTGCAATTGATACTCGTTTTCTGTGCATTTATTGTTAACATTATAACATCTGCCAAGCATACATATTGCTTCAGTGAAGACATCTAAATGAGAAGTTCTATCCTTGAAATTCTTCAATATGTATGGTGAGGCTAGTAAGAAAAATAATAATCGTGCATTTTAGTGATCCATTCTGTGCTGAATTTCTACTAATACAGAATCTAACTATGATACACTTGAGTTTTACAATGTTAAAACTTTATGCACTTGATGGTTCATAACCTGTTGACATTTACACAGAAAGCTCTATGCAAATTCTCCTCAGTCATCATGCAGTTGTAATAGAAAGATATAATAAAGCAAACACACACCAACACACCATAATAAAAATTACACATTCTGTAGATGTCTAGCAATACAAAATATTTTAGTTGTGTGGTAGGAATAGCTAGAATCTCACGAGTTTTCAAGTTTCTCTTTTAGGTTCTATAGATGGTAGAAATTTTAAAAGTACAAAGTTTGGATTTTCTCTAGAATTACGATGTCCATACCAATCCTCATGAAAATGTCAAGCGGTTCAAACCAGGTTTTAGGAACGGAGCACGAGCAAACATGATGACAGCACATGCCTATGGTTCCTTATAGAAATTTAGAATATATAGGGTTTACAATGGAATTGAAATCAACATATTATGACTGACTGTAAAACATGACACACCCTTCTCCACAGATTCCAATTTTTATTCTCCCTTTTTATTTTTTCAGTGCATTTTAATTCACCCAGAAATCAAGACCCATGGCATTTTTCACTAATTTCACTGAGAACTTAGCACTGATATTGTTTAAAAATTTATCACCATTTGTTGGTAAAGGAACAATACTTTTTGTCTGCACAAAATACTTACTTCTCCTTAAAAGGAAAACTAAATTAAATGAGACTGTTATACAGTTTATTAATGTAGACATCACATTCCAGTCTCTGGTTACTGTATTTTCAGGACCCATGCACTACATTTTTACAGTTCATTTTCTTTCATTCAACAAAGCAATCCAAAATTAAATATGATGAGAGGATTATAACAGTAGGCCTAGTCTTGAAGATTCAAGTCTTCTGGGATCTCACATCATGTTGAATGGTAAAAGGTTGCCATCTTTTCAAAGGACCATAATACCTTCACGTTCAGGGTCAGACAAATCCAAGAAGAACATTTTCTTGGACTGCTTGATCCTGAAGATGGAGGAGCTATGTATGTCTGAAACATGGGTGGCTATTTACCAGTTTACATTGCTTAACATCCCAAAAGATGTGAATCCCCAGTAATGGCATTGTGAGAACTGTCCACCTCACAAGCTCAGTCTTGATACATGTTCTATTTGCTACAATAACTGTAAATTTAAACTGATGAAGGTCAATCACAGCTGCCAGGAATTATTTCAAAATAATATAATATTCATTGACAGGGCTGACTCTCTGCTTGTAGATGGCCCTGGAAAGCAACCAGAGCACAATGGACTCACCAATTTTGGAAAGGTTTGTATGCCATTGAAATAATATTTCTGCGTAGCTTAAATTCAACAGGTGCAGAAGATTGTAACTGAAAGTAACTAACAAACATCATGGGACAAACCCCCTCTTCAGAAGGTGTATTCAGCTGGTCAAGAAATTATCTATTTTTCAGGAAACCCGAAGCTTCATTACTGCATTCATAAAAGTCTGCAACTGAACCCTATCCCAAGCCGCTTAAATCCATTTCACACCTAACATCATATATATTCAACACCAATTACCATTTTCACATCTATACCTAACACTCCAAAATGGTCTCTTCTCTTTAAGATCTTTGAACAACATTCTTAATGCATTTCTCAGCTGTCTACACAATCCACCCACCCATCCTCAGCTTGTTAAACCTGATATTACAACTATTGCATGAACAGTACAAATCATGAAGCTTATTTTTCAAATTCTTCCCTCAAACTGTAACTGAAACTACTGCACATATGCTTCGTTTCTGTATGTGGTAACTTGCACACATGAAACAGCTGTATTTTAAGTACTTTTATACAGATTATCCTTCAAAATCAATTAATCCGTGAAAATGATTGCAGAGTGTGGTTAAGGAGATGAACCGACTAGGAATGTTAGTGGACCTGGCAAATGCAGCAGTGCATACTATGTTGGCAGCGCTGGAAGTAAGCACAGCCCCTGTTATATTTTCCCATTCTTCAGCAAGAGCGCTGTGTAATACTACAAGGAATGTGCCTGATGATGTCCTCAGGCTTGTGGTGAGCTCATAGGAATATAGCAGTCAACACTGTAAATCCACATGCCTTTAAAATGTCCTGCCCTATATGGATTAATACTCTCAAAATACATGAACTAGTTATCACGTTTCCACAATTATCAACCCATATATGGGAAGTCCTAGATTAAAAAATCTTGCCCTGATCATTGGGTATATTAAAGTTTTCAGTTTCCCTCATCTTCTTCAGATAAACAATGGGGCAGTACTTTAAAAACAGGTCACACTCATTCCTTCCATATCCTTTCCAAATTCATCATTGAAAAATTATCCTACAAATCAATACAACATAAGTAGCCAGCATGAAAGGTTATATCACAAAAACCAAGAATTAAAGAGTCAGTCAGTCAATTAGAGCTGATAAAGTGTTCAACAAAGGATAAAAAGTTTCTTACTAAGATGCATATAAATTCTGACAACAGGCATTGGTCCCTTTTCTATAAACCACCTAAATAACCCACCAAATGCAGATTGCTGAAGCCAACAATAACAGGCTGTAATATTATGACTAGACCTGCATACAGTCACCTATTCACCTGCCCACCTAGGAGAAACTTATTTTGAAAACTAGTAAGCTTGAACTTACATTAGTAATGTACAATAACAGACCGTACATGCTAAAATTTTGCAGAATGCAAGATAGACTATGCTAAAAAAAAATTACATCTCACAACAGCAGCAAGAAATGTGAATAATTTATCATAAAAGTCTGGTGTAGCAGAAGGCCCCACAGATTTTCTAGATTCCATGAGAAGGGATAAAAATTTACAAATAAAACCATCATTCCTAATCAGTATTTTTGCATTACTGCCACTTTTTACCTTCAAATTGTTTTTGTAAATAATGTTTCATTTATACCAGTGAAAGCACTTATTCTTCACACAGATTTTTCTTAAAATTAACTGTATTCAAATGATCAACTGAGTTATTTATTATGACATTCTGTAAATATATATGCCTAACACGAAAAAAGTGGATATGGAGAGTGTGTAGCTGTGTATTATTACACGATTTTTATATTATTTAAAATCCTTAAAGCAAAAAAATGCAAGAGGCAATTTGTGTTGTTAGGCCCTGAAGGGTGGACTGGTGATGATCAACTTCTACTCACAGCACCTGACTTGTCGGAACACGGCCAAAGCAGATGATGCTGTTGGTAAGGCTACATTATGTAAGGGGAAGCGGTCATAAAATAAATTTACAATGTATCTATTTTGGGTTCTTGATTTTCGCCTTGCATAAGAACAGTTTATTTTTGATTCTACAACTATACCACTGCATTTCAGCATTGTCCACACAATAACTTACGCATTTTTACACCACTGTATGAGCTTGTCTATTTGCCTTTTAACAGAAGTCCATAACCCCTGTTATCATCCATCAAGTCATAACTATTTCCACCACGCCACTGTCTCTAAATTTGTGGCCACCAAGATTTTGCTTCAGTAAAGGAAAATTATTATAATAGTTCAGTAATTAATTCCCCTGCTATAATTTAATCATTGGTTATAAAGTTATATACCATGCCAACTTATTTTTTGGCTGACCCCACATACTACATGAAAGTTTGTGTTGCAGATACTTAAAATATAAGCAGTGTGTACTGAAATCCTGTTTCCCTTTCATATATATCTGGATGAGAATGGAATTTTACAGATTTGCACATACCCGTTCAACTGCAATACCATTGCCATCAAATCATCACCATTTGTTGTTCAAGTGAACTACTGTACGCTCTAGTATTAAATCATAAACTGTTATTGGAGAGAAATTTCAAAATTATGTGCATTATATTATTAAAACTTCATACAGCAATATGCACAGGATTCGCTCATTTGCTCAACAGCAACTCATGTCATATATTAAAAAGACATGTCTTTAGAAAAAAAATAACCAGCTTTGAGGTTCTTACAATGGTGCTGTCAAAGAATAAAGTCTTCTGGTATGCCATGCCATGTCAACTGGCCAGCAGTCACCGATATTTCAAAGGATCCTAGTGCCTTCATCTTCAGAGTCAAGCAGTTCAAAGCAAAGACAAAACCACTCTGATCCTTTGGAATGTCAGTAACCATTTACCAGCTGACATGGTACAGCATCTCAGAGGACTTGAATCTTCAACTATAGTATATATATCAAACATCCTTAGAATGACAGGACAGGGAGGTGTGTTGAACATACTAGCTTCTTTTAACTCAGTGATTTATTTGTTTTGTTACAGCCCACATCAACCATGTGAGGCGCATAGCTGGAGTGGACAGTGTGGGGCTTGGGGCTGGTTATGATGGCATAAATTTGTGAGTATAAGTATTAGCAGCTTCGCAGAATGAGCCATGACATCAACACACTTTCACTACCAACCTACAATTTGAAACTGTGTTATTATAGGCAGAATACTGTTTCCTGGAATGCGATGTCATATAGTCTTCAAAAAATTTACAGACATTTTGGTGATATTTACATCACAATCTTCAGGTTCCACTGAAATGTCGGTCAGTTGCTACCAGAATACATGGCATCTCGTCCCAGAACACAGTATTGAGCACAATGCTGTGAATATCTGAAATGTCACATTGATACTAATATGTTTTAAATTACTGCAATTATAAATACAAACAAATACACACTGAAATTCAGGTACATAGTTGCATACACTGTTGGCCAGGAGAGTATAGTCAGTATAGTGACTTGCTACAGGATGCATGGTCTGGGTATCAAATCCAGGTGGGAGTGAGATTTTCTGCACCCATCCAGACTGGCCCTGGGCCCAACATTTAGAGCAGGCACTATATGCATGTGTGTGTGTGTGTGTACGTGTGTGAAATTTAAAAAATGTGACAGTGTGCTGCATAACACTGCAGGGGGTTGCAGGTTGCACACCCCTTGTCTAGAGGCAATGGCCAAATGAACACTCACCAATTGTTATATGTTCACATAACCTAACCCATTTCCAGGCATATCTACATTACAATAAGTAATTTTATTCTGGTTTTTATTCCATATCTCAAACAGGTAAATTTTTCCGAAGGAGTACTGCCGTTAATTTCCACTGGATCTGGAGATGTTTCAATGAATAGCATATTTATCCAAATATAAGATGAGGCTTTTTTTTTATATCACGTAAAAAATAGGTTACCTTAAAAATCATGCACCTGTTCTGTACATGTATTTGCCTGAAAACTGAAATTGTGAAGGTGGAACATTTTACATTCAAGGTCGTCTTATACTCATATAAATATCATATATTAGAGTTTCAATTATGTTTAAATTATTAAATTTCCACAGCCATTTAGTAAGGCCACATATTTGGAGGTTTATGCTAAGACCCAAAAACTGTAAAATCGTTTACCTCAACTAACAAATCATGTACATTGTAAATAAGGCATTAATCTAAACTAGGTCATCTGGAAGCCTGTTGAAGCAAACACAATATTACAAGCTCTCTTTCAGTTTCTGGTACTGTAATTCATAATGTGACGATTTTATTTATTATCAGGAAGTATTAATTTTTCTTGAGAATGCATATGGGTAAAAATGTTGTATCAAAAACCCATTGGTTCTGCTTTTACAGCACCCCTGAAGGACTGGAGGATGTATCAACCTACCCCACACTTTTTGCAGCTTTGATCAGAACAGGGAAGTGGAGTACAGAAGACCTCAAGAAACTTGCAGGCCTTAACTTCCTTAGAGTCATGAAGGATGTTGAAAAGGTATTGTAATTATAATGAACATAAATTAATTTCACAATCCCATCATTTGAGAAGAATGTCTTGTTTATAATTCTCACGAGATAATAAAATATCTACGCATTCTGCCTAACCAATCCTAACTAACTCCATACAGCACAGAATTCCTTCAGGGGGAAATAGGTCACAAATCTCCCTACTTGTATAAAACCCAGATGTTCATTGTTGTGTTTACAAAAACTCACCACTGGCCCCTGAGCCAGCAGAATGTTGTCTGTCTCTCCACACACTAATTCCCTAATATCAACTTTAATATTATCCTCCACTGCCATAATATTTTAATACTAGTCGAATACCTTCCCATTAGGATAATTTGTTTTATTTTGTGTTTCTATTTTTCCACTCTTTACAATTTTAAAGTACATGTTCCCACACACATATAACCTACTTTGATCAATCATTCGGTTAAAGAGTACATTTATATGATTTTATGAATAAGAAGACAAACGTGAAAATTGCTAGAATCAAGGGATGTTTAAGCGACCACTTAATGTCACAGCAATCATACTACATTCTGCTCTTGATAGCCAGAAGGATATTGGCGGTGTTTTCATATTTTCATCAAAAAGGTAGATTTTCTGGCTACATTACTGAAATATAGTATAAAATACTGTAGAAACAGCAAATAAATATCTTCCATCAATTCATCATCGTAATTTTAATTTACTTTACTGTGCTCTTATGTGTAGGTTAGAGATGCAATGCGAGAAGCAGGAGTGGGTCCATATGAGGATGATGACACAAACGTGCGTCAGACACAAAAGAACTGTACTTCAACAAATCTCTTTTGAAAATTAAAGTATATTAATGTAAAATAAACACTATCAAGATCAGATATGGGCCATACAATGAAGCACTTACTTGGTAATGAATGAAGGCAGATTTGAACTAGATTTCTCAGCCAACTCTAAGTGCTGTAGAAATGTATTACTGATTGATAAGTAGCAGTAAGCTATAGTGCAACCATGTGAATGGTCTAAAATGGAATGTTCATCAAATGGAGACTTGTCCTTGCTTAAATAACAATCTGGTCCCATGAATTTCGAGTGAAAATCAATCTAGCATTGCCTCTAATGAGTAACATGTAAACAAATAAGGAAAACCACAATTTAAAGGAAAAGAGTAAGCTTGACAATTTGTTGTTTTCTGTTGATATAATTTTGTTTTCAATTGTGTGTCCTGCACTTGCTCTGTGAAGGAACAAGTGTGTCATGACTGGATAACAGTTCCATTCAAAGGTCTAAGAAACATGTGCAGCATGCTTTCATTGATAAGTGGATGAAGTCAGAGAGGAAGGAACTTGAACTGAAAATATGTAGCCTACCACTACAAAATGGTGTAATGTAAATATGTAGCATAGATTAATGAAATGTCACTGGACCACAAATACATAGGGTAAGTAACTTACTGTAGAAAATGTTTATCCATGTGCAAGTACCATGTTATGGGTACCTATGTAGACTTGGCTACATATTGCTATGATAAAATTTAATCTGCACAGAATGTGTATCCACAAGAATCAGGCTGGCATCATTTGTTGCTGCTGAAGTTTGGAAAACTTTTAATTTTAACTGCTTCCCTCATGATACATTATAGTGATAATATCCAATCAACACAAATTCTGAAATGCATGTTTAGCAACACACCAGATTTACTGAATCTTTTATTGTAGTTATACATTACCACATTACTGCAATAACATCTAAAATGAATAAGGCTTGCTATGCCATCAGGTTGTTGAAACCATTTCTGACCATGAATACACTGAGAATGATCTATTTCTCCTACGCACACTCTGTTTTATCATATGGAATTATATTTTGGGGCAATTTGCACGCACATCACACAAACAGTATTTTCAAAATTCAAAAAAGAATTATAAGAATTATTACTAAATCCAGCAGTCGCGATACATGCCAACAACTATTTAAACACTTACAAATACTTTCACTACCATCACAATACATTTTATCCCTGCTTGTCTTTGTAATTAAAAATAGAGATTTCTTCCAATCTAACTCTGAAATTCACAACCTAAACACACGTTTCAATCGAAACCTACATTTACCTTCCACAAACCTATATCAGTTCTGAAAGGAGTGCTGTTTTCTGGGAGTAAAATATATAATCACTTACCATCAAACATTAAAGCCCTATCAAACGATGTTAAGCGTTTTAAATCCGCATTAAAAAATTATCTCATTGAACATTCTTTCTATAGTCTGGACGAATTTTATCAATCAGCATCCTGACTGCTACAGCTCTCCTTTGTTACGCCACTGCTACATAGTTGCAACTTAATTTTTGTTACTAACTTTACTTATTATCTACATAACTAAGGATAGCCACAAATTCACATTCATTATTACTAACAAAACTTATTATTTCACATGCCTCACTCTTTGTTGTCTCACCTGTAATCTAACCCCCAATGGTATTATGACAACACACTGCACATCCTCTTAACACATTCTGTAAAGATCTAATGGAAAGTGAACATATATTATGTATGTATATTAGTATGTATTAAGTTCAGATTCTGTCTAGGGCATTACGTTAGTACTCATGGCTTGTTACTATGTTTTTCTGTCTAAGTACACTATGTATTGTACTGATGAACTGTACAATCCAAGCAAATAGCATTCTTGTATAAATTTGATTTGACTTATTTCCGTATTATTATCATAAGTATTTTATTGTAATGACTCTTCCTGTACTGCATCTATTGTTATACCTGACAAGTTCTATATCCACCTCGGTGGATCTCTGGAATACTAAATGAATGAATGAATGAATGAATGACTGAAATAAAGGAAGGGATCACAACAGTCAAACACAACAGTATTTTATAAAGTTCTTGTTACTAATATATTTTAAGAACTTTATAAAATACTGTTGTGTTTGTTGTGATCCTTTCCTTTATTTCTAATATTTTCTCACTATCATTTCTAATTTGATATTGATTGGTTGGTTGATTTGGAACTATCCTTGGATCTACTGGGGAATAGTGCCATCACCGATCTTTCAACATGGTGGCTGGCGAGTATTGTAATATGGATATGATGAGTGATGTCAGGCTATTAAAAAAAAAAAAAAAACTCAAAACTCTAACCTAAAGATGATCAGCATTGAACGGTACACAAGCAATTCAGTTGCATCGAAAGATCCACCGTTCCCATGACGGCACTATTCTCCAATAGTGCCCTATCCTCCATGACCAGCATTGAAACCATGAACAGAAAGCCTTCATGTGGTATCTTCTGAATTGGTCATATTCCTTCTCCAAGCTATTCTTTACCATATTGTGTCATCTGTGATTGAGACATGCACATGTTCAATAGTAAATCACACCACTGACCATAATGGGTTTGGATATCACTTCATTTATGAACTGTATTTTTAACTGCAGATTTATGAACCAGTACCCAGTTTGATTTTAAAATAATCAGTGAGGTAATTTGTCTTTTAAGAAGATATTTATTTCACAGAAGAAAATTGTTAGAATTATGGTTGCTGCAAAGCTTAGAAATTCAGGTAGAGGTCTGTTTGAGAGATTTGAAATTTTACATCTGCCACGTAAATACAGATTTTCATTAATGAATTTCAGTGTAAATACCAAGAAAAATTTCAAACACATTCATCTGTACATAATATTAATACGAAGAATTAATATTGTTTTCATAGACCAATTGCAAGCCTTCATGTTTTCAGAAAAGTACATGCTGTACTGACATAAAAATTTTCACTGGTCTACTACATTGACTGACAGGTCTGATGAAAGAAGGGCTCAAATTAAATAAGCATTAAGAAGATTCTTAAACACATACTCATTTTATTTGGGTAATGAATTTCTAATGTTTAAAAAGACTTGTAATCTTGTACAGTGAATTTGGTGTAACATTTAAATATTGTGTGTGTGTGTGTGTGAAATACTTATAATATTTTTGTATTGGACTGGCTTTGTATATTTTGTATGTTTTGCGATTTCTGCCACTTCTGCTGTTACTTTGACTACATTGTGTATCCATGGAATGGATAATATGTAATCTGTATGTATGTGAATGTGTGTGTGTGTTTGTGTGTACATATGCATGTTCCGCTCATCTCATCCAGCTGTTCGTCCATATGTCCATCTATCCATCCACCCATCTGTCAGTGCTGTATAATCTTAGATTGCATGGTAGAATAAACTGCATAGAAATGACTTAAGTGGACTCTTTGTAAATATGTTTTTCTGAACAGGATAACTACATAATTGGCATCGGAAGTGGCTCTACAATTGTATATGCGGTTGAGAGGTTAGGTGAGTACTGGTGACTGGTATCATACTTGTAATTGGAACACAATTAATATTAACAAATTGAATTGAAATTTGATCACAGTGTTTAAATGCAACAGAGGTTGATTTTTTTTTCCCAGCACAAAGAGTGAAAGATGAAAATCTTCATGTTGTTTGTGTTCCAACATCATACCAAGCAAGACAACTCATTTTGAGTCACAAGCTTCAGCTGGGAAGTTTGGATGTGTATCCCAAGGTAAAGTAACTTTCATTGTAGTTATTCTTGTGAGTATGAACTAATATTTGCTGATTTCTAAGGAGATATTTGGACCAAATGAAGATGGAGTAATAGAGAAATGGAGGAACTTACATAATGATGAGCTTTATTTTTCATACTCCCAGTCTCAAATTTTAAGGGAAATTTATCATTATGCTGGGGTAAGCAATATGAGATGAAGACATGGAGGAGAGCAGGTATAGCTTCACAGATTATTAACTGTGACACTAGATGTAGGTTTGTGGTTGTTGTCATGTGCCATCTGTTTTGTCCGCAGTACCTGTTAGATAGGGGGTTGGATGGGCCCAAGTGATGGCCTGGATTTGATGGAAAGTAAAGAGACCTCCACCTGTGTTTGGAATTTAATTAAATTATCTAGTCCATGTTTTTACTGTGTTGAATCACTTTTATAGTGTGATTGAGTAATGGAGAAAAACAAGAGAGGAAAGACATGTAGTATGCATGGGAAAATAAGACATGTACACAGTTTTGGAGAGGAAGAGAACTTTAGTGGAAGAGATGGTGGTCTGGACTGAACTTGCGTAGGATTAAGTTAATTCTTCTACAAATTTGCTGACAAGTCATTAGGTTTCATAAAAAGGCAGGGAATATCTTGAACAGCACTGAAATTGACTTTCTTGAGGAATTGCTTGAAAAGTATATTGCTGTTGAGTGATTGTCAATCCTGCTGTGTGTTCAGGAGGTAATGGGTTCAGATCTCAGTCCAAATCCTGGCTCTCCTGACTAAGGTTTTTGTGGTCTTGCTGAGCCCTTCAAAGTAAATAGATAATGCTTCAAATCAGGGCATGACTGCTTAGTATGACCATTTTCAGCTACATCACTTCCAGTCCATTATTCACTGTTTATTGTACCTTTCAGCATTTTGAATCTGAGTTCAAGTATGGTCCTGTACCATGTAAACATTCTTCCATATTCATCAGTTTGATGTCTTGTGTATCACATGTCATAGTTGATTTGTTAACACTTGTACTTTGTGTTTGAGGAGTTCCAGCTTCAAATTCTGCTGTTTGGGAATTTTTTTTTCTTTCCTCAGTCCTATACCGGTAGATACTGGAATAGTGATGGAATAATTGCAATTGGAAATGTTATTTAAATGCATTGCACTGTCATTCACATACATAAATTTAGTGAAGATGTAACCATCTGGAAGGCCCAGCAAGGATGAAAACAACAAATTAAATTGAGGAAGAATAATGTATTGTTGAATGTGTGCTAGCAAATGTGTGAAAAGCATAGATTATTAAAGAGCATGAAGTGTTTGTAGTACAGATGCCTCAGTCAGCTTGAACTACTAGCTAGAGAAATCAATATATATAATATCTTGTGAAATGTGGCATAAAATAGTAAAATAACAAGAGTGCATTTAATATGGTGATTTGAATACATCATTTCACCTTGATTACTTTACTGTCTCATGCTTTGCACAATTTTAGATCTTACTCCTTTATAATTTTTCCTGTCAAGCGGTAGGTAGGATGAGATGGTAGGGATTGTGTGGTGTGCATGGAGGGTAAGAAAATTCATACAGGGTTTTGGTGGCAAAACCAGAAGGGAAGAGACTACTTTGAAGACCTAATTATAGGTGGGAGATTAATATTACAATGGATCTTGAAGCAGTAAGAAGGGGTAGTGTGGACTTAATTCACCTGTCTTAGGAATGGAACCAGTGGTGGACTGTTGTGAACTTGGTAATGAACAGTAAGGTTCATAAAATTTTGGGAATTTTTTTGGATATCTGAGAACGCATTAGCTCATTAGTTACTCAGTAAGGTCCCTGCTCCATGGTGTTAAGTTAAGCAGTAAGTTTGACACATACTCTCATAGCATCGTCCTCAAATTTGTTTGTAATTGGAGGGAACTGAGTTGTGAATTGAATGCTTTCTTTTGTTGGTATGGTATGGAATGGACACACTAGCAGCTTTGGAGGAATAATGCCATTTATCAGCAGGAGAGAGGGAGATGGATTTTTTAAATGATAAAACATGATTGATTTGGTAGTATCTTTGTTTTGTAAGTTTTATTACCGTTGTTATTCATTGTATCATATGTAAGAGGCAGTGAGAGTGATGCACTGTATTTTTATGTTTAAAGTTGGATTGTGCCATTGATGGTGCAGATGAAGTGGATGCCAATTTGACACTCATCAAGGGAGGAGGAGGGTGTCTCACACAAGAAAAGATTGTGGCATCTTGTGCAGAGCACCTTATTATTATTGGAGATGAATCGTAAGACATTCCTGTCAAGAAGCATTTCAATAATTTCAAGATATTTTATGTGTGCTGTATCAAGATATGTTACTGTACATTATTTTAGGAGCCCAGATTAAGTGTCACTTGTGTTGCAGTGACCTCTGAAGTTTGTTTATGTGCTATGTTGTTATTATCAGTTGCATGAAATTAAAATATATGAGGCAGTGGTAGTCTGCAGTAGTATCCTGTTGACTCTGCATTTCATAAAAATTGGTCATTAGATCAATAGTTTTAAGGGAGGCACACACATTATGATATCATAAGCTTCCGTTTTTGCTTAAGGAATGAAAATAGTCAGAAAATCAGTAACATTTAATTGTGTTTCTAATAGGGCATTCCTTTTGTTATTGTAACATATTGTTTTTGTTGTTGTTATTTTATAATTTTGTTTTTACTTTCAAGAAAAGAATCTCATAAACTTGGTGAAAAGTACAAGAAGGGGATTCCTATTGAAGTAATTCCCATGGCTTATTGCCCTGTGCAGCAGAAAATTGAAGCATTGTATGGAGGGTCGGCCGAACTGCGAATGGGAAAGATGAAGGCAGTATGTTGTTTGATATATTTTGGTATTTGTGAATTGATGCATGTTACATGGACCATATCTCTGAATGCCTGATGGACACCTTGCTGTTTTGTAGAACATTATGCTGAAATTCAAAACATGTATATGAATACATTCATTGGAGATTTTCCATTCAGACAAATGAGGTACTGTGAATGGCATATATTTTCTTTTGTAGGGACCTCTAATCACCGATAATGGTAACTTCATTTTGGACTGGAAATTTCCTGAATTAGACTTTGACTGGGCTTCTGTCAACACTGCCATTAAAATGATTCCTGGTATGTACATTTTTAGTTGCTATGGACAGAAAAATTAAATCATGGTAGCTGCAGATGGTGGAAGCAGGTTGCACTGAATGATTCCTAGAGTTTTGCCAGACCACACAGAATCATGTTCCAGAATTTCCCAGAAACTTCAAAGTCAACTTATATGAAAACCTGAGATGT
>Ga0123352_10010569_pt1 | contig 14485 bp, 7 predicted proteins | sample TergutLab28metaG_FD_89700 | JGI IMG/M metagenome (GOLD analysis project Ga0123352, IMG submission 89700) | Labiotermes labralis P1 segment gut microbial communities from Petit-Saut dam, French Guiana - Lab288 P1 | ecosystem: Host-associated > Arthropoda: Insects > Digestive system > Gut ... | reverse complement strand
TAATAATAATAATAATAATACCCATGTATTATCGAAAACCGTCACACATCCTAGTTTATAGTTATGTGTGTAATGCAAACATGACAGCTGTGGGTAGATATGCAATAGACGGGACTAGAGAAATAGTTGGAGGGAAATTAAAGAATACCACAAGGGTTTTACAGCGGCAGCAGCTGACAGAAAGAAAGTGTAGTACCAAGTGTGTTTTTGTGTTCCTGTTTTGTTCAGCACTCTTGAGATAATGTGTTAGTACCTTTTATCAGTCCTTTAGCTTTCATTAAGAAGAGGCTGGTTACATATAATAATATACTTCCAAATGATAGGAGGGGCAACTGGAGGAAGAATTTTTGACGTTTTGTTGATCGTGCATCTCAGTATATTTATATCAGTATTTAACCAACTTGATGCACAAAATTTGTTTCATGCCTTTATATGTTTCGAGCACATGTGCTCGAAACATATAGAGGCATGAAATAAAACTTATTGTGAAACAAAGTTTGTGCATCAAGTTGGTTAAATACTGAGATAAATATAGAGGAAGAATATAATATAATTGTGAAATGGGTGCAGGAAGATGTGGAATCATTGTACAGCCTGCTAAATAATTAAAACAATGTTAGCAGGGTTTATACCTTATGTTCCCTAAATGTATGGCTAACAGTGCATAGCAGGAAAATAACATATTTCATAAAAGAATTCCAAATCTATGCATATACAAACACGTGCGTTATATGCCACAATCGGTACTTAATGTCTGTATTAGAATTTATTATATGACGACTTTATTTCCAGTATGAAATTAAAAAGTACGTCTCTTAATTTGTGCCAATAATCGTGGTTTCAAGTTAAATTATGTTTTTTATAGGATTAGCTTTAAGCTACACAACAAACGTCAGAGCACAACAATACATGCTTACACAAAATGGCAGTGACACTTCAACTCTTGAGCAGATGAACCTCCTAGGAAAAATGAAGTAGAATGACTTTTACGAGCATGGAATTTGTAATAGCCTGCTTTATATTATTTGGACGGAGCAAGTGAGTAATGAAAAACATTATGTAGACTCAATCAGAAAAGAATATTGTACTTACAATAACAGGAATGAAGGCTAACTGAATTGATGACATCTTACCCATAGAACTAATTTTTTTTAAACGCGTTATTGAAGGACAGGTAGAAGGAAGAAGTGAGGACACGACGAGGAAGAAGACGTAAGCAGGCACTGGATGCCTTTAAGAAAACTAGGGGATACTGAAAACTCTAAGAGGGAACACTAGATATCACTGTGTGGTGGACTAAATACGTCCACCACACTGTAGAGTCTAATTAAAGAAGGTGTCATCATAGAGACAACGGGATAATGATGGATGATTCTATCAAGTACAAAATGATAAAATGGAATATCGCTATTATAAGCCAAGATACGAGTGGGTTAGAGAAGCTGTGTAAAGCTTCATGGTGATTCCACGAGATTTTCCTAGGTGCGTAAACAGTGATGAAGCATTTCCGTCGCCTCTCATTTTTAACCCCTCTTAATTTAGTCTCAGGAAGGAATAATTCATTGTGCATTTTCTCCCACATTCCCGTCATTCCACGCTGTATCTAATTTTTACCACAATTTTTTCCTCGTTTTAATCTTATTTATTTTCCATTGATTTTATTTTTCCAATCTATAGTCACTCATCTCCCTATTCCGTCCTTTCCACTCCTATATTCAAAGAGATTAGGCTAGCAGCGCGTGAAAGAGTATTACAATTACAATATTTGTAACTGTAAATGTGTGTCATAGAATGCTGCATCGAGGTCATTTTAAAAGTAGTTCCGTATATCAGATACGCAGTAAATTAGCAGAAGATGAGAGATGTGACACACTAACCGAAAGGCGAAAGTAAGTAGGTAAAAGGTAAAGTGATCCCGTTACAGGCCTGGTGTGGCCCAGGGGGTGGGTAGAGGTATAGTTCTACTCTTCCATGACCGCGGCACTAGAAGGGTGTGAGTGGTCAGCAGCACGTCCCGGCCGCATTTTACCCCGGGAAAGACCCGGTACCCATTTTACAGGAGGCTGGGTGGGCCCCAGGGCCAGTCTAGAATGGGGGAAAATCTCGTCCCCACGTGGATTCGATCCCGGACCGTCCAGCCCGTAGTCAGTCTTTGTACCGACTGAGCTACCCAGCCCACAAAGTAAGTAGGTAGGTCTATACAATCTTATATTACGTTGGTATACTCTGTTCTGAAGAGGCATTGTATCATTAATTTAAGGAAAGGAACAGATTAATTTTTACATCCAAGCAGGTAAGTTAGCGGAACTCTGATGATTACCATTGTCTTTTAATAGGTCTCTTCTTTCAGAGAGTGAAGGTAATGCAGAAGTAAGTCCTCGGTAAATTTATCAGTCTCCTTCATACTGGGAAAGTTACGAAACCAAACCTCGACCAAGTTATAACTATGTTCCCAATACCTCATGATGTTTGCTAGGATATTACCTTATATTAGAGATTTGCACAAAGCCCTTCTACCATGTTTCCCGAGCGACGAAATTTTGTACTGTGGCGTCTAATATTTGTGGCTGCTGCAAGTATGGAAATTGCGTCTTCTCAACTACCTGGAGACCAAAATCTTCAAGTGACACCTAGATTTTTGGAACGTTTCATCACTTTTATTATAATAAGCCACGATTTTTTTTCTGTAGTGTTATAGATTGTGTTCTTGCAGTCGCCTTCACATTTCGTCAAATAATTTATGCTGTTTAGAAAACTCCGTGGCCTTAGTCCGCACACGAAATATACCGACAGAGCGGCCGCCGCCGGTCGGCGAAGTTAGTGCCAAATTTTGCGGAAAAATGTAGCGGCTCCAGGTCTAGAAAACAGAGATTAACGGTTGTGGTGACCCGTTGCGCTGACCACGTGACACCACTCTATCCGCAAAAGTTGGCTGCTTAGAAAAAATTGTTAAATAAATAAAGACTCGATAAATAACATAATTACTAAAGTATACGCAAGACATTTTTCGTCATAAGGTTCGTCATCCCCATTGTGTTCATAAATAAACTAGATTGGAGTGTACGGACTTGTCTAACATAACTTTATTTGATGGTAGAGATATGTATAGAATTTATTAGGTAAAGAACAACTACATGTTTCGGCACTTGACAATGGCCATCTTCAAGTTGAGAAATGAAAATATTAGTAAGCAGCTATACTCGACTTATGCGGGCTGTATACAGCCCGCATAAGTCAATCGATTGTAGCTGTAGTGTTTGTAATGTATTTACAAAATTAGTCTTCAAAGACGGGCGAGAAGTATTATGTTCAATACTTAACGTTGCTTCATTAGTTTCCTTTACTGTGCCAACACATGCTGTTCGGTTTCGATGCAGATTGTCATCGTGACACACATAATTAATTGATTATCAATTTTTATTAAGTTTAGAGAGTCGATCAGGCTCATTAATTCTGTACTTGAATGGAAGCAGTATTTAAAGTTGAATGTGGTCAACATTTCGACAATTCATATCCGGAAATTGATTTTGAACAACGTCATAATCACATAAATGGCACCATTATATTCGGGGAATATATTTCACTTTACAAGATCCGGTGTTTTCAGGATTGAAATAGATCTATATTATTTGAAGTTAAGTAATTGGGAATTGGGAATTTTATGGAATCACAAACTATTTTCTATATTAAATAAAACTAATGAAAGTTACAATTCAAGAGGTAAAAATGAAAAATATATTTTCTGGTTGTCACAAAATTATCCAAATATTACCTTGCTTCACATGAATAATTAATGCCCTCTTTTATCTGTTTCTCTAATGATAATTGTTGATTGAAATTTTTATTTTTATCGTTGCACCGTACGTACTAAAAGTATGTAGCTCACTCACCAACAAATGCACTGTTTATTATACTTGGAAAAGTTTTAATAATTACATTAAAATACACATTAATATCGCTCCTACATGTTTCGGTCTACGACCAACATCAGGGAGCATGTACTGCACCTGGCTAAAGTAATATTTATGTTAAAACACTCGGTAAAATTAAGTCGTTAATATATGACGTGGTGATGTGGCAGCATGTCATAGAGCGGCGTGTGTGCTGTGTGGTGTGCAGAACACAACACACAGACACACACACACATACACCTGTAGCCAGGCGCAGTACATGCTAGCTGATGATGGTCGTAGACCGAAACATGTAGGAGCGATATTAATGTGTATTTTAATGTGAATTTTATAATTTTTTCCAAGTTTAATAAACAGTGCATTATTTGGTGTGTGAACTGTATGTGTTGATCCAAACATCGGCTTAACGTTACAATATTTGTTACAAAAACTGCACAACTGTCAAAATACATATGGCATGTTTTAGTGTAACTCTTTTTTTTTTACCGTTGTGCAGATTTTGGAATTAATATTGTGAAATACTTTGCTGAAAGAGACATGCATAATTTTCAAAACTCTCTCAGTGCAGTTTGCTTTGCTTTTTTTATCCTTAAAGCAAATAATTTAAAATTTAAAAATTAATTTTCTACCTACACTCAATACTCTGTACCTCCATTACAAAGATCAACTGGTTGTTTAAGGACACGAAGAAGGATTAATCTGATAATCGTAAGTTAACAAACACGTAAAATGATCTGTGTAGGCACAATTAAGGGTTATTTATTATTAAAACTGCCTGCGTATTCAATACAAGCCACTGGCTCATTTTTGCTGGAAATCTGAAGGGTATTCTTAGGGTTTAAGACGGAAATCTTCCAACGCCGATTTACAAACAATCATCTCTTTTACTTGTTAAATTGGAACTGAACAATTTCGACCAGCAAAAGAAGAACCGGTATAAAAATGGAACGTGTGGAATTACAAGCACTAAATAAAGAACACATTTCACCTCAAATTTTGAACTTCCTTGAAAATTTAATATTTTACTAAAATATTATTTTATATTACTTCTGCATAAAATTATGTTATTTATCCCACTTTTCTACATTTTTCTAATAATTCCCTATTACAATGCTGTGTGTACAGTATGATCGTGTCAATTTAAGCAGACTTCTGTTAAGAATAAAGAATTCCTTCTCAGGACAAAATTTCACGCCTTAAAACTAAGGGTAAATTTTTCATTATAATTTGCCATGATGGTACAGAGGAAAGGGGCGAATGTATAGATTAACTCCACCCTTTCTTTAGCCTCGACCTTAGGTGATTGTTAACACTACGCCCCCAGCGCTAGCCTCGTGAAACGAACCCGGTTCGCGTCTTAGAAAAGACTGGATGGGCCTTACGACCAGCACGGACGGATGCAAAAATCCCCGTCCGCACAGAGTTCCAGACGGTAACCAGTCGCCCTATGCTCTCCCGGCCGCCAAAGAGTAAATGACGGCTTATGAACACCCTGAGCCACATTGTGATGACGTCACTGTAAGACGTACAAAATTCAGCTACGGGTTTCGAAGCATATAAGTTTTTTATTCGGAAACGTTCTTTTTTAGAAAGCAAACCAATAGAATTGGAGTAGATATTTCTTCATTTGTGACGGCTCATTAGACTACACTTCGAGGATTGGGGTGTTCTTAGGGTAAAAAAAAATTAGTTGATGACAGAATTTGACTGAAATTTGATATGGTTATTGTACCTGTTGAGAAGAGTTCTTAAGGCAACCGGAGTAGGAAGACACAACAGAACATTCATTATCACAGAGCGAATGTTAATAATTTATTCTTTTTAAATTTGGGCTAGTGGTGTAGAATGAAACTTTAGATCTTTTACCATAAGAGATTAATATTTCCTAAGCTGTGAGCCTCTGAAAATTGTGTAAGTGCAATAATCATAGACGAAGAGAAAATTGTGGAATACAGGAGTGCCATAAAATAGGTCCACAGTAGAAATGAGCCCGCTAAAATATTATATTGAACTTCACATTTTTTTGCACCGTGAATCGTAGTAAAATTGTAAAATATAAAAGAACGAAATGTACATTTCCTAAATTAATAATTTAATTTTTTAATTTTGGTCAAGTCTTCTACATATTTTTGAACACGCGTGTTCATCTTCAGGAACAATGTTTGTATACAAGTTATAGTATGTTACCTTTTACATGTATCAGTGTAAGCAGTCTAGTAGGTGGAAAGTTGTGTTCAAAATAAGTAGAAGATATAAAAAATTAAAAAAATTAGGTTACTAATTTAGAAAATGTGCATTTCGTTGTTTTATATCATATAATAACATTTTGAACCTTTCCCTTACAAAGTTTTCTTTTTTTTTTATTCTTCTTCTTTATCTTCCTACTCCTCCTCCTCCTCCTTTATCGTTAGAATTTTATAATCTTACTCATTTGATAAAATAGACGTTCAAAGTCGCCCTGTTTTCGTAAAGTTTATTATCTATGAGAGTAAATACAGTTTTCAATAAAAGTAGAACCACATTTTCCTCAGGGACGGATAGTTTGCTACAATTTCCAATTACTTATTCTTTCATACAAATAATTTAGGGCGTACTGATTTTATGCCATTTTACTGATGCTTCTAGCACACGAATTCCCTAATGCAAGGTTAAAGCACAGTTTTCATTTATGTCTTTAGGGTAAAGTGCGAATCACCTCTCTTCTATTTATCTCAGAAACTTTGTCGTAAAATTGGGCATTCTGAGGCGCTATATAGGGTTGGTGCTTTGCTGTGCTTTGTTTATCCAATACAATGACTGCACTTGAAGGCATTGCATAATTCAGCTTGGTTTCTGAGTTTGTCACGACACTGACCGGTTTGTGTGTAGAAGTGAATGTCATGGTCACGTGACGAAGCCAACGCTAGGAGACGAGGTTTACTGCCACGTGTAGACGACAGTAATCAGTGCTGTTATTTCGAATACTCCTCGATGGTTATGAATTTGTGTGAACGGAAATAAGAACGTAGCTGTGCGGTTTATATAAGGAGAATTCCCCAGCGTTTAGTGTGCTCAGTGTTATGGTCAATACGGAGATATTAAATGTGGCTGTTGCTTTCCATGGAAGGCTTAGCAACGATGTTCATGTGGGTAGTTAACACAGAATATTTCGAGTACTTCTACACATAGTCAAGAGACAGAAATCATAACATATTGCATTGGAAACAATGTTATATTAACACATTCAAGCCTTGACAGATGGAAATCCATATTATTTTTTAGCCAATTTCAGTGTAATCTTGCCATAACAATTTAAGCAAACCTGACGTTAACATATCACAGACTCTACCGGGTAGGGTTATTATAATAAAACCAACTAGATGCACCAATTTCTCAAATTTATTTTTGGAATAAAACTGTACATGTTTCGGACAGCTCCTCTGTCCATCATCAGTAGATTTTATTCTACACACAGCAATGGTATATGTCATACAGGTTTGCTGACAGCTTGCAAGCTGGATCAGGACGGAACCGTCCCGATCCTGCTTGCGAGCTGTCAGCTAACTTGTATGACATAAACCATTGCTGTGTGTAGAGTGAAAAAATACTGATGATGGACAGAGGAACTGTCCGAAATATGTAGAGTTTTATTCTAAAAATAAATTTGAGAAATTAGTGCATCTAGTTGGTTTTATTACAAGAATTTATCACGATGCACGTTCACCTGAACGTCAAATACACCTGGTAGGATTATTAAGAAATGTTAATCGAGTGGTATATAGAGGAATTAGCCATATTATTTTGTAGGTCTGTTCCATTTTTGACGGAAATTAATAGCATATGTTGCGAGGAGCACGAGGCAGTCCAGAATCAAACAGACCTCATTATATCCTAAAGAATGCAGCACACGAAAAACGAACAATACGGGTTCTAAGTATTAATATTTTTCCTACCGTCAAACGCTGAGCTGCGTTCTGTTTCGATAATTCAAGTTTAAATTTTGCGCTCCTATTTCTGCAGTCTATCATCGGTCCGGTCTAATGGACAGTGTGCAGTTGGTTTCATAAGAGCAAGTATACCTTGTAACGAAAGTAGTACAAGATTAAGAACCACAATATACAGTAAACATCAAATAAAGAAATATTTTTTAATAATTTTCTTACCAGTCTGATTGAGGATGCATGTCTTAAATATCGTGTAATGTCTTCAAACAAGAACACGTGATTAGAACCGTATAAGGCTGGCTCTATGTGTTCTTTTACTTAAACTGTGTAAATTAGAATGGAAAGTTGTGTGGAGCCTCAGTTTTCTGAAATGACTTCAAATAAATTACTAAATAACATGTGAGGCACAACGTTGCACATTGTCCATTGCCTATATAATTTGAGGTGCATTTAATACCACAAATATTTCGAGATTTGGCTGTATTCCTGTCTCCAGAATATCGTGTTATACCGTCTACATTCAACCCGCCTTTTCTTCCTAACAGAGAGCTAGACTGTCCGATATAGCACTGGGAGTTAATGGGGGCGCTGACAATTCATGCCAAAGCTTCCGGCTCGCCGCTACTTTCGAAACATGCTGGTGGTGTCTTTTTCCATCATCTTCGCCTCCCACAATCGCCCAAGGTTGTAATGGATGGTTTATCTTCCTGCTAGGATGAAAGTAATAGTTTAAACAAAAGTGGAATCAGAAACTGAAGACTGGAGTAGATCCAGCTCTCGAAACGGCGCGTTTATGGAAAATGTGCAACGACGTAAGGGTATAATCAAAACGACCCTTATGATAGGCATTTAGCCAAATAATAAATGTGTCGTATATTGGTCAGAACGTGGTAGTTCATTTTAGGGATCTCAAATAGATGCTGAGTTATTCAAGAGCAATAGACGAGGATACTCTTCTCTTATATGCTGGAGAGTTCAGAAGCCTTATCTTATATAAAAGGCGTATAAAATATAAAGAGAGCACTCAAAGTTTTTATTATATTGCAGTGGCCTTTTGAGGGTACAGGAGATGTGGTAAGACACATTCTGTAATTCGCATCCATCTAACCTTTTTATATGGCAGACTGCTCTTTGGAGCTTTCGGCTTACCTAAATATTAAGTTGTTTTTCCTTAAACAGATACAGCATTATTTCACATATTCACACCACCGAATTAATTCAATTTGCTACCATGATGGTCAGTAGATCTTAATATTCGCCCATTATTATGTAGTGTTAATTATTTGCGACTGTTCAAAACTTAAGGTCAGAAACGAGGCCATGGTTTTTACGAAGCGTATGAAAGAGCAGAATTGCTTGTCAATGGACATAGTTGTTAAGGCGCTGAAATCTTCTGAATGTCTGCCTTTCAATGTACCCGAAATCTGCCTACTGTCTCTACATTTGTAACAATAATTACAACACACTCTCACCTAGACTTCCGCGCATTAAACTTGTGTTGCTTTATTGTAATATCGTACGTGGCATGCACCATGTTTTACACTATCATTTTATCCACCAACTGCTGTGCACTCCACTATCTTTACTCACATAGTAGTTCTTGCTTCTACGCGTTTCGGTGTTTTTGACACTATCTTCAGCCAAATGTATTTGGATTGAAGATCCCTGAAGATGGTGTTCAGAAAACCGAGACGCTTAGCAGCAAGAACTAACATGTGAGTGAAGAAACACCGTGCATATAGTGTACGGCGGTTGGTAAATAAAAGGACTTTGATACTTTAATTCGAACATGATGTGTTAGCGTAAATAATACTACATGTGTGTAAAGAGTCTGGTGTAGAAATATATAGATTAAAGTCCGTAGGCCAAGTATGAACATAGCACCAAGGCATCTTAATCGGTAAGAGAGAGACAGTATAGGCTTTTGTAATAATTACATTATTAATTAATGGATCGCAGAAGAAAGCATCCAATAAATAAAGCCAGTAGACGTGAAATTACACAAGCGTATGTAAATTTATACAGTTATTAATATTTGAAAATATAAGGTGCTATATTTTTCGTGAAAATCCATCATAGAATCAAAATTAACATTTAATACTGGGTAACGAAACTTACCGTTTATTAAAGTACTTTTTGGAAGTGGTTTTCTTAAAATCTCATACTTTTGACGCTGCATGAATGAATTATTCGGAGGATTGTGAAGGCATTTTCTCAGACGTTGCTTTTACTGAGTGCGTGACAAAATGTATCAGTCCGCCCCTGTGTGTGGATTGTCTTTACAAGACACTTGGTAAAATATCACGACGTAGTACAGTCACTCCACAATCGACAACAAATTATTCGTTCCGCAAAAGTGATACTTACGTGACGTTAGAATGTTTGGGGTCTTATTTATTCACTTAAGATCTTGTTTTAGGGCTATGTCCTGTACCGGGTGTAAAGCTACTATTATGAACACACCGTCACTTGGCTTTTTCATTCTGAAGGATGAGGTATGGAAGATGCTATTTATTGAAAGGAAATAATCATATATCATGGTTTGTACTTTTAAAATTGGAATGTGCAATTCTTTGAACCCTAAGTGCACCATGTCAACAAGGATTTCTTTTTGTCTGCCCACCTTTTTTCCTCAAAATTACCGCCCTACGAATTTTGGGGGTGGGGTTACACATGACATTTAACACACTATGGCTACTCATATTGTCAATCAGAATGATTGATCCTCCTTTCGTGTGCATTTCGCGGCCAAAGCTGCCACTTCAGCGTCATTCACTTCACTCGTTGGAATGTGGGTTCTGCATCTTTCCACAGTATTCATGATTTGTTCTGAGGAATGTTAAACCTCCAATCACAATAAAAGGCAGAAATGCACGCTCCAGACACACCAACGCAATGAAATGTGTGAGCCATTGGTGCTACACTCTAATGAAACAGCACAGCTCGATTCGTTCAGCAACATCTATAGAAATAAGCCGGAACTGAACCGATTGAGTTGACCGAAGTAAAATCCAAAACCCCTTAGACACACAAATACAAGCGGAAACTCTTTCTTGATTCCTTTCGACGTCTTCTCTCAGGTCCAAGTTTATTGAGTTTGTTTGACCAAAAGTAGTTGGGTGCGTGGCGTGTCGTCATAGTAACCCAGGCAGGCGCCCCATCTTCTGTTATTCCGACGCCAGCGACGCCAGCATCCGACGACAACATGCAACTAAAGACGCGTCCCATAAAACCTTCCCCTCTCCTCTATTTCATTCTTCCGTGTTCCCTTCCCTCCCCGCTACAATTCTCTCTTTCCTCATTTCACTCCCCTCAAAATACCGACATTTATGTCATCGCGCTTTAACTAGTACTTTTGTCATAGTCCGTGGATATCAACCGCAATGTTTTTACTGGATTCAAAATGCCACTTAAATACTGAATGCAGAGTAGAACCTGGTTGCTTAGTGAGTGACGGTCAAACACAACTCTATGTTTATAATTTAACTATTAACCAAATGTACTTTTTCCCGTCGTATCTGACCATCATCACGCTGTGTATAACAGCTACAAAAAAGACAACATTTTAAACAGCACATTTATACGCTTGTTGTGAGAACTCACATACATTTTTTAAATTCATTAAAAATTATATTCAAAGATGTTTTTTATTGTTGCTTATTCTACTGAAGTTGTCTTTTTTAAGATTTGCCTTACTACATCTCTCTTCTGTTTTTAAATTGTAAGTGAAAAACGCCATTAAGCACAGTCTTTCACGAGAAGCTAACAGTTACTCAGCCAGTCAAGAGTTTCTCCGCATTTTATGGGAACCGAATGTGTAACACAGCATTCACAAGAACCCGCTTCATACCCCGGTACTGAAACACACCAATCCCGTCCATACCCCTTCCCATTAAGCGTCTTGATGAAGAATTTTAATATTATCAATTCATGTATTTCTATGTCTTCCAAGTTGTCTCTTCACGTCATGCTTCCTTACCAAAACCCTACATTTACCTCTCCTGTCTCCCATATGTGTTACATGTCCCGCCCATCTCATTTTTCTTGATTTGGCTACCCATTTATTATTATATTATAATATATTATATATCGTATTATTAATTATTTTTGTGGATTAAAATTAGGTTATTATTTTTAATTAAAATTAACAAAATTAATATAAAATATGACTGCTTATTTCTAAGTTGTCTTAAACACTTTCGTAGAGAAGTGTTAGTGTCCTTCACACGTTGTATTTTCTCATTAACAAAAGGTGACGTTTTTGTTTTTATGTGGTTAATAAAAATATATATTTTTATTGCATTTTCCGTTTTTACTTTTAGAGTTTCTTCAAGTATCTTCGTTCGCTATTTATATTTTCAGATTTTTTTTTATAGAAAAGTAATTTGAAAAATCTGTTTTTTCATACCTTCTTCGTAGTAGAAGCGCCAGCTTTCAAAACCACTTTGCTAATAAAAATAATCATTCCGTACTACTTACAACATACACATGGCTGTTCTAATAGCTGGACTCTTCTGAAATACAACGGTTAATTCAATCTGACTATCTTATCTCCCGCATATCCCTCATTATAGCACAGCACTATACATCACGGCCTCTAAACACGCTATGCGGCCACCACACAACTGCCACATGCAGCACTGCCATTATCATCTCATGTCACCTTATCTCATCGGTTTCATAGACATCGTAACATATATTGTGTCACTTTTTATCAGTCACAAATAAACTTAAATCGTTTCAGAGTTTTCGTCACAAAAGGTCTCTTTACAAAATTCTGTTCATGGGCACATCATGGGACACGTTTCAATTTTAATGCTTTCACTGGCACTAGGGTGGAGCAGGCCTCTATTCGTTTCGCCATTCAATTGGTTACGTTCCAATTTACGACACTGTCACTATAAATTTGTCGCTTCTATGTTTAGAAATTCCATGTGATTTGTGAATGAGATTCTGAAGAGCGGTGTAAAAAGTAGCTGCGTTTTTCTGATCGACATATTTTTCCTTTCTGTTTTAAGTGTGAAATAGTACATTTACAAAATCAGGAAGACCTCATATACAAATTTTGTGTTTCAGAATGGGCTGAGGGATTTATTAGGCCGGTAAGTGAGACAGAAGAATTTTGCTTGCGTTTTCATGTGCAAGGTTTGTCAAGTACTAAGTGTTTGAACGATTCGCTAGAGAATATGGTCTCATTGGTCCTCGTGAAGAGCAGTGGCAATCATTGGGCCTTTCTCTTGACTGAGAAGAGGGTCAAAATCGCATACCTGGGCGTGCTCCAACAATATCGTAATCTCGAAAATCGATGGAGGATTAGACACCATTTTTCTACAACTGTCGACTTCATGTTAATCACAGTATTTAGTACTGAATGAAATGCTTACTTATTCGCGACTCGGTGTGCGCGGTCCATTTCAGTGACCAATTACATCGGCTGTTAAGTAAAAAATATACGCATCGAAAACACTCCTTTCACTGAAATTTTAAAATTCTCATACAGGAAGCATTTTAGAACATTATTTCAGCTACGAAGCACTTGGATTGAACTTCAACACGCTCTGGAGGTGTGCACGTGGGCTTCATGTTAAGCTACTTTAAAATGTGAAGCATAGCGCTGTTTTAGTGAACTTGAGCGCTTTTGCAAACCCCTTAGTCTCGTCATATCCGTCCGTCCGTCTGTCTGCCATCATCGGAATGAGTTTCACTGGAGGAGTTTCTTGAAATTTTATATTTGGCATTGTGACTAAACTTTTTCTACAAATTGTTTTTTGGTTACAATATATCTAAGGGTCCAGGCGCTCTACACGAAGCCTTACGTATCATTATGGGCCAGCCTCAGAGTTAATAGCTTTTGTAAACGAGGCAAACTGTTTTCTGAGGTGTAGGAGCTGAGGTTACAGAAAGTGTTCAACGTTTAAATATAACAGTCACGAACGAGTGACTGGAATCTCGCCGTTTAGGATATCACTTCTGTAAGAGATATTATCAATGACATTTTTGTTCATGTAAGATCGCATGTTGCTATATAACCATGGTTTTAGTTTGGTTTTTCATATTTTTATGCTGAGACTTCGGTTTCAATTTTCGGAAATGTATTGATAACTGCAGCGTGATATTAGATATATTTCTTTCATCCAAATATTTAATTATTTTCCGGATATATTACCTTGCTCTGTTTAAATAAGAGGTTATTTGTAGTTTAATTAACGTCTCCTGCAACAGCTGAAATTAATTATATATCCTCAAATGTTAGGAAGATTATGTAATTTAAAACGATCTGAAAATAGATCTTCAATCATTAATACTAAATACTCTCCTTTTATTAAGTCAAGGTCAAGGGAACGAGGAGTATTATAATAAACCTGAGAATGTATGTCTTCATGACCGAGAACTGAATTCGTTACCTCACAAATATGAGCTCGAGTGTTGCCCACTAAAACTCCATATGACGTGATTTTCTTTTGCACTCATATTCAGTGGTTAATACCAGTTATAACATGGAGTGCCAGCCGTCAGTACATAGTTGCATTCCGCGTACTATATAGTGAACAGATCTCCATTCCGGACAGAGTCCCTGGTTCGGTTTACGAGATTTCTAGGATGAGAAGTTGCTTTGGAAACGTTGGGGCGTACTGGGGGGGGGGGGGGGGG